>Ga0233412_10000042_pt1 | contig 69289 bp, 75 predicted proteins | sample Na_anoxic_4_MG_FD_180667 | JGI IMG/M metagenome (GOLD analysis project Ga0233412, IMG submission 180667) | Seawater microbial communities from Saanich Inlet, British Columbia, Canada - Na_anoxic_4_MG | ecosystem: Environmental > Aquatic > Marine > Inlet | place: Canada: British Columbia... | reverse complement strand
TCTTGCGTTTCTTGGTAGTCTTGCGTTTCTTGGTAGTCTTGCGTTTCTTGGTAGTCTTGCGTTTCTTGGTAGTCTTGCGTTTCTTGGTAGTCTTGCGTTTCTTAGTAACCTTGCGCTTCTTTTTTTTAGCAGCACCACCTTTACTTTCTTGTCTTTTAATGGTACTTGTTCTAACATTATTTGTTTCTTTTTGTGCAGTTGCAAGATTACCATTAATAAATTTTTCTTTATTTTTTAATGCATTACTAGCCATGTGCATAGCATTATTTTGATTTTTAATAGCTTCTGCTGTAGCACGAACACCTTTAGCTAATCTTTTGGAAACATTATCTAATCTTTTTGATATGCCATCAACTTTTTTAGATAATTTTGTTAAGTCTGTTCTTAACATTTTAACACTGTTACTATTGTTATTAACATTGTTATTCATTTTTTTATTATTATTATTATTTTTATTATTTTTATTATTATTATTTGACATTATATATATTAATAATATATTTTATTTTTAGATTTAATAGAATTATATATATTATAATTATATATGGCAGGTATATTACCAACTGCAAAGTATAAAGGAAAAAGATATTATTTAATAGGAAGAGAAAGTAAAAAAATTAAATTTAAAGAGAGTGGTTTATATTCTGATTTTGGTGGAAATATTGAAAAGAATGAATCTAGATTAAATGCTGCAATTAGAGAAGGATTTGAAGAAACAATTGGTATATTGGGTAATCAAACTAAAATTAGAAATCTAATTAAAAATAGACTTTATAAAAAAATAAACTTAAAAAAAAATGTTTTGTATGTTGTAAATATAAAATTTGATAAAGATCTTCCTAAAAAATTTGATAATAAATATAAAACATTATATAAATTTTTAAAAGATTCACCCAAAGATATTCAAAGAAAATTTAAACCTTTTCTTGAAAAAGATACTATTGTATGGATGACAAAAGAAGATATGATAAAACATAAAAAGAAAATGAGACCTTTCTTTATTAAATATATTAAATTATTGTAATAAATATTTATAATATAATAATATTTATAATAATATTTATAATAAAAATATTATTATATTATAATAATGGATAATGAATGGGAATTATTAGATCCACAAATAAAAGTAGTTTTGAAGAATGTTATTTCGAGCGTAGATAAACTTCTAATACAAAATAAAAAATTAGAAGATAAAATGTCATCACTGGAGAATAAAATTGAAAAAAATTCTAAAATTTCAAGCGAAATATTAGAATATCTTAAAGAAAATAGATGCACTTATAATAAATATTTTGAAAATATTGAAGATAAAATTAATGATTTGGACAACAAAACCGATTTAAACGCATCTTTTATTAAAGATGAAATTTCAGATAAAATTACTGATAAATTATCAGATCCTTCTTATCAATTTAGAGTTAATAATATAAAATGGAGAAATAAGTATGATAATAGAGGAATTGCTAGTTTATTAAATCCTATTCCACCAATTGGTACTAATTTTGTATCACAGCCTCTATTTTCAAGTTTATTTGGTACACTTAATTTTGATAATAAATCAAATAATGAAACGGATGATAAAAATATATAACTAATATATATGACTGATAAGCCAAAAGTCGGTAAACTAAATTTAGATAAAAAATTTTCGGATAAACTTGAAATGATAATGGGTGCAAAGACTAATTCTTCAAATAAAAATGTAAATAAATTACCGTCTGCATCAATAAGTATAAATAATAAATATAAGAAATCTAATAAGTCATTATCTAAAACAATAGTACATAATAATGAAAATGATGTTCAACAACCAGTTCAACAACCAGTTCAACAACCAGTTCAACAACCTACACAATTTTACTACCCTCAGCCACATCAATTACAACCTTACCAACAACTTTTCCAACAACCTTATCAACAACAAATAGTATCAAATGCGCAACAAATTCCATCTACTAATATTAATATTAACATGGATTCATCCTGTAAAATGACATTTTTATTTGGAACATTGTTTGGTATTGGTTTAAGTCTAGGTATGAAAATAGGTTATCTTCTTTTTTATCTCAAAGTAGAGTAAAAGTTTCTGATATATCTTTTACATCATCCGAATCATATTCATCGTCTGTATCTGGTAATATATCATCCTCTGTATAAAATCTTTTTTTATGTATATATAACCAATGTAATAACAGGTCAAATAAAAGATCTGTTGCCATCATTACTATATAAAATTGAACTTCTAATGATAAACAAACAAATAATTTTACTATTCCATGTATCCATTCATATATTGAATAGTTTGCTCTTAGCATCATTAGTCTTGATCTTGTATATGGTATTGTCTTTGTTTTATAATCTCTAATAACATTATTGTAAAATGGTTCTATTGTATAATTTGAAATTGTACTGGCCATTTGACCAAATACAATATAACAAATAACCATTACATATTTACTCCATGTATTAATTGTTATGTTAGCTATTTTTATATCATCGCCAATTCCAAATCGAACTCTACCCTTAATTGAAAAAGCAGCGGCTAAAATTAATAACCAATAAATAAAAATTAAAATACTAACACTATGTATTCTATATTGTTTTGAACGTTTAATTAGTTCTTCCTGGTTTTTCGCAAGCATAATTTTATTTAATAAAATATTTTATATATTAAATTATATAAAATATTTTTATGTAATAAATTATATAAATGTATCCACTTTGTAAAAATTTATATTAGTTTAAAGTATATAGATATGATTATTGGTGCACAATGTTCAACCGATAAAAATGGTCTAATGGGATGTCTGCGAACTGTTAAAAAAAATGGAGGGAATGCCTTACAAATTCATCTTGGTTTAAGTTATTCAACAACGACATCGACAAAACAAAAGATTCATCTCACCACAAGAGAAAGAAAGGAAGTAAAAGATTATGTTAAAAAAAATGGAATCATATTAATTATACATGCATCTTATACACTTAATTTTTGTAATCCAATTGGACATGGTTATTTTGATTGGGCAATTGATAATCTTGTTTATGATTTAAATTTGGGAAACAGTATTGGTGCAAAATATTGTGTAATTCATTTAGGTTCATATAAAACAAAAAAAATTGATCTCAAAAGAAGTGAGGCTATAAAAAATATTATTAAAGCTGTATCTATGGCAATTGATAAATCAAAAGGATCGATAAAAGTATTATTAGAGACACCCGCCGAATCCGGACATAAAATTGGAACTAAGTTTGACGAATTTGCAAAGATTTTTAACAAATTTCCAGATAAATATAAAAAAAGATTGGGAATATGTTGTGATACTCAACACTTATTTACAAGTGGTTACCATATGAATACTGTACAAGGGGTAGTTGATTACTTTGATAAATTTAAAAAAGTTATTGGTATGAAATACTTAAAACTATTACATATCAATGATTCTGCGGTTGAATTTGACAGTCATCGAGATAAACATGAAAGTATTGGAAAGGGATATATATATGATAAAAAGTTGGGTGGAAATATGGAAGCGTTCAATGAGATATGTAAAATAGCTGTCAAATACAAAATTCCCATGATACTTGAAACACCTAATAGTAAATTGTATAAAAAAGAAGTTAAAATGTTGAAGAAATGTACATCGGGAAGGACATCACATGGTGGTGCTAGAAAGAAAGATCATCGTAAAAAAATTATTGAAATATTTAAAAAATTAGAGAAAATATATCAAATTGAGGCTAATCGGCCTAGAACTTATGCATATATGAAAATAGTCAGAGTTTTAAATAATCATAATAAGCCAATATATACAATTGATGATGTAAAAGGATTAGATGGTATTGGTAAAAAATCGGTTGATAAAATTGATGAAATTATAAATACTGGTAAATTAGAGTTACTTGATAGATTATCCAATAAAAAGAAATTAGATGAACATATTGAATTACAAGACGTTTTAGGAATAGGTCCAAAAATTGCGAATAAATTAATTAAAAAAGGAATAAAATCTATTGATGATTTAAAAAAACCTAGTGTACAATCAAAGATTGAATTGACAAAAATGCAGAAATTAGGATTGAAATTTTATAGAGATTTAAGCTATAAAATAGATAGAAAAGAGGTACGTCAATATAAAAATGAATATACAAAATTATTAAAAAACGAATTTCCAACACTTAAAATTCATTTAGCTGGATCTTACCATACAGGAAAAACTAAAATGAAAGATATTGATATGATTATTACAATAGATAATGTTATTAAAAAGACACAAGGTGAGAAAGAGTTTAAAAAAATCATTGAAATATTAAAGAAAAATAAATTAATTAGTGGTATGCTTACATTTGGTAAAAGAGAGGCGATAATTATATCAAAATTGGAAAGATATAATAGACATATAGATCTCAGATTAGTGCCAAAAAAATACCTACCATTTTATATGTTATTTTTTGGATCTGGTGTTGAGTTTTCAAAAGAGATCCGATTATTAGCTAAAAAACAGGATTATAAACTTACACAATGGGGATTAATGGATTTGAAAACACATAAATATTTTGATTTAAAAACTGAACGAGATATCTTTAAGAAATTAGGGATAAAATATGTAAAACCTGTTGACAGGTTAAAAGATTATAATTTGTAATCAGAGATTACTTACCAATATTTAATTTTGAGTAATCTGTCTATTCAAAATTAAAATAATACCAAGAGTATTTGTAGATAAAATCCAAAACTTACTAATTTTGTTTATAAAAAAATGATTAATTATTATTATAAATATTATTATAAATATTAAATAAATATTAAATAAATAATGTATGAAGAAAAATCAGTAACAAAAAAATATGTTGAAAATGATATGAATTGTCAATTTTTTATTAACCACCCAAAACCACTTGGTCTTCCAAAATTTTTTAAAATTAAAGAAATTTTAAAAATTATTGATAAAAACATTGATATTGAATATAATAAATACAATGATTTTGGATCTATACGAGAATATTCTTCTTTTACTAGAAATAGATTAATATTGGCTATAATTAAAGAAATAGAGAAAAAAAAGCGTGAATTAGCAATTGAATTCATTCAAAATAAATCTAATATATTAGTTTGGATGAATTCTGTTTTGTATAAGCCCCCAGACGAAGCTGGTGAAAATGAAGGCGTAAGGTATATTGATGTTAAAAAAAGTTTTGAAGATCAGGCTAAAATTACCAATTAAAAAGCAGTGTAAATTATTATAAATATTTTGATTTAAAAACTGAACGAGATATCTTTAAGAAATTAGGAATAAAATATGTAAAACCATCAGATAGATTAAAGGATTATAATTTGTAGTTCAAATTGAAAAAACTAAAAAACGTACCACTTAACCGCTTTTTGTATGCGCATAGTTGTTCTGGGGTGAATGCGTGTATTTAATTTTTAATTACAATAGAATAGTATACTGTTTACCTCGATTCTTACCTTTGCCCTTGGTAATAATGAGTTTCTTACCTTCTACCGTTTGTGTGGGAAAAAAGTACATGTCGTAGCACGTGTGCTCTTCAGACTTGCCGGAGGCCGTGCCGTCCGCATGAAAGACGAGCTCGCCCCTGGCAAACGTTTCGCACTTGTATTCCGTCACCGTGTGCACCAATGGACGCACGGATTTGACGGCGGCCGATTTTGAAAGTTCGGCCACTATCTTGTCAACGTTGATGGAAGACGCTTCTGTGCCAACAACGAGCAAGTCAAAGTCTGCCTGAAACGTCAGACGTCCAGATTCTTCGGCCACACGCTCGTAAAAGCTGTGAATAGATGCGGAGACCGTACCCATCCCGGTGGAACCCGGTAAAGACCCTGGCGGTGCGTGAAACGACCATGTAAGAGGATATTCGCCCGGGACTCGCGAAGTTAGTACAACAAATGTACATTCCGTGACGTCGTGGCAGTAAATGGCGGCCGCCTTCTTTTTTCCTTCCTGGGCGGCCGCATGGTTCCAAAAGTGGGTGCCGGCGAACCCCGTCGCGACGGGCGACACAGCCACCTTGAAATCCGTGGCCCCAACCGTGAGGGCGTGCTCGCCGCGGAAGTTTTGACATTGGAACTGTGCTTTGGACATGTTGAATTTCAAGGTGGCCAGTGGCGGTGGTTTAACTATTTCAACGTTAATATATATCTGTTAATAAATTGTGTCATTTTTTTTTGAAACTATGTTTCAATATAACTAAGTCAAATAATTAAATACAAAAATAAATATTTATAATCTTTAAAAATGAATAATATATCTTATAAAATTACTTAATAATAAGCTATTATTAATGAGCGAACCCTGGTATCAATCAAATTCAATAACAAAAGAATATGTTCAAAATGATATGAAAAGTACATTTATTTTGCATCACCAAAGACCAAGTTTTTTAAAAATAACAGAAATTTTTAAAATTATTGATAAAAATATCGATAAACAGTATAAAAAATACAATGGTTTTGGCTCTCTTAGAGGATATGCAACTTTTACGAGAAATACATTGATGTTAAATATAAATAAAGATATACAACAAAAGAAGCGTCAATTGTCAATACAAAAAATTAAAAGTAGTAGAATACTAACAATATGGATTAATAATATTCTATACAGACCACCAGACAATAATGGAAAATATGCTGGTTTGAGGTATTCTACTGTAAAAAAGAGCTTTGAAGATAAAGCACAAAAAAAAATTACAATTAAAGAATTGTAATAAGTAAACCCAATTTTTTTTGAAATAATTATAAAAATTTTAAATATTAAATATTAAATTCACCAATAATTTCTTCTGGTTTATTATCATAATATTTAATTTTAATACCAAGTGGGACATATTCACCTCTATTTGCGACATATTCCATGTATGAAAGGCAGATTTCTTTTGGCTTAAGCTGAAACATATCTCTTAGTATACCCATCAAAAAAATTATTAGAACTTTGTCTTTTTCAGTAAGGGACTTATCGTCTTCCTCATCAATCAATCCATAAGTTTTCAATTGAGGATATTGAGATAGACACTGATTTGTGCCGAAATTTAGTCGGATCTCTTTTACATTCATAGTCAATAATTTCGGGCTATCATCTCTATTTTCCAAGAGTTCTTTTAACTTTTCAGGGTTAATTATATATCCCCTATCATCCAAAGTATAAAATGTATTTACAATACAATGAATAAACATATTAATCACCTCTGGTGTTGATAGATCAATTGTCTCTGCGATACTTGCCATGTTTTGATGTTGTTTTTTTTGTTTATGGTAAGAACCTTTAAATAATCTAATATTAATTCTTATAATAGTAATAATATTTGTCAATTTTTATAAAATAAAAATTGCAACAGCTTCGCTTGTTGTCACTTGTGCGTAAAACTTTGTTTTATGTCACTTTTTTTATTAAATCAATAATTTACCAGTTATTACCTTTTCGTTATCTAAACGGTGAGTATATTTAATAATTATATCACGTTTTTGATATGGTGTTCTTTCATGCAAATATTCAATGAATAATCTAAGTATATCATCAGGATGTATATTATATTTTTCTTGATATAGATCCATCAAGAACGTTAAGAGGATTTTATCCTCTCTTGTAGTAAACAACTTAGTTTCTTCTTCTGTTAACATTAATTCAGTAAATTTAGATAAGAAACCATATGAAATATTTAATAAATAGTTTTCACCATCAAGTATATGTTCACTATGTTCATGTTTTTTCAAAATACGATCCAATATCACAGGATTTACGATAAGAATAAAACCATTATTAACATGTAGTGTTTTTGAAATGGTATGGAAGGGCGGCCAATTAACTATATTCTCATTATTCATAGTGGTTTCTCTGGTATCAACTGTATCCGCGTTTTCAATTAACTCCATGTTGTCAATTATCTTTGTTGAGATTTTTATTAATGTTTTGCGGTAAAACTTTTTAATATTATACAATATATTATTAAGTAATAAAAATATTTTGTCAATTTTTATTATGATTATATCAATATAAAAATGCGTAAAACAAAGTTTTATAAATGTTTTACACCTTTGAACATTTAAAACGCGGACCTAATCCAGATATTTTTTAGGTTTTCGTTTTCTTGTTGAAGGTCGTTTCACATATTTTTCACTTCTACTATATAATAATTGTATTATATAATAAACTATATTAAGTAATGTAAATATTATATAGTATATGAATTTATTCTATGAAGTACTACTTACACTATTTGGTATTTCAGCTTTTATATTATTATGTTGTTTTTTTACCAAATATAGTAATACAATGATTTCATTAAAAAATAAAAATAAAATTGTACCTACTTGGATTATTTCACCACAAGCGTTAAAATTAAGTGATAATCAAGAAAAACAAAGTGTTTATACTGTTTCTACAATTATTGAATTTCCAGATAAAAATAGATTACATGAAGTTGCATTAGTTATTATTTAGTATTATTACATTCCCGATAATAAATATTTAAAGTAATTTAGTTATATTTATAATATGAATAATATAACGTGTTACAATAACACAACAGAAAGTGTATTTCCTATTTTTCCAACACAATTTTTATTATATTCGATACTCTTTACTTTTGGTGCATTATCTAGTGCAGTTGGTATTGGTGGTGGTGGTTTATTTATACCAGTTTTTTTATTATTAAGCGACTTTAATTTAAAAACAATAATTCCATATGTTGTAATATCAATATTCTCAAATAGTTTGGTAAGAATGTTATTATTAATACCAAAGAATCATATATACAATGAGAATCATAAATTAATTGATTATTATATTGCATCTCAAATAATGTGTTTTAATGCAGCAGGTAGCTATATCGGTTTTTATCTAAATAGAATTATTGAACAATATATTCTAAAAATTGTAATATTTGTTCTATTATTAACAGTTGGATTGAAAACATTGTATAAATCATATAAAATGTTTAATATATTTAAAATAAATAAGAATAAAAATAATGCAATATATATTGATGGTATTAGTATAATTATACCTAAAATAGATGATATAGTATTAAATAATAATGCAACAAAACTATCATTAAACAAAACAAAAGGAATGATATTATTATATCAGATTACTTTCAATGGATTCTTTCTATTGAGATATTTATTTGATAACAATATAATAATTATTATTTCACAATCACTATTCAGTTTTTGCTCTGGTATTTATGTGAGTTATATAAATTACCAGTATCAACCATCTATTAATTTTAAACCAACTATACATAGTATAGTTTTATTGTCAGGTTCTGGATTTTGCGTTGGTATATTGTCAACAATGTTGGGTATAGGGGGGGGAATGCTATTATCACCCTTATTGTTATCATTAAAAATAGATAGTAATGTAGTAATGGCAACAAATTCAATGACAACATTCTTTTCCTCACTTACGTCTTCATTGCAATACGCTATGATAGGTAATATGAAGTCGGATTTTATATTGTTGTTCATTTCATTGTCCTCAATTAGTTCTAAAATTGGATTATCCTATTCCAAAAAAATAAATAAAAAGTGTTCATCTACATGGCCTTTAATATTAATGCTTGGTATATTAATTATAACAGCAAGTATATTAATCATGTTAACATAAAATCAAAACCATTTTCCTTCATAAAATTTAGATCATCTTTGTAAAAATGATCAAATTTTCTTTTAATGTCATTATCAAAATAATACTTTGTTAGTACTTTGTATTTTCTATAAATAACATTTTCTAAATCATATACTGGTTTCAAATATAATTCTGTATTTTTATTTGCATGACTACCTCTTTAATTTATAATTTTTTTATTAATTTTTTTATTAAATAACATTGATATATATTTATAATTAATATTTTCAATATCAAATATTATTTTATTTTTATGAGTTTTAAAATCATAATCAGTAGTTATTTGTAACTGAAAATGATGATAATTTATATTTTTAAATTTATTATTATATAATTCATTAATAAATTTTCTAAATGTCAGTCTATCATATTCTATATTTGGTATTTTATATTTTTCAGGGAAATTCTCTAATTGCCAAGGATTTGAATATTTCTCTTTAAAACCAGAAACAATCCTTTTATATGGATTTCTGATAAATATGATCAATAAATAATCTTTATATTTTTTTTTATTAAGTGTTTTTACATGTTTATGATGAAAAACATCTTTATCATTATCACCTACAAGAAAATTATATAAATAATGTATATGTTGTATTCCACATTTAGGAGTAGTTGCAAATATTATTTTTTTATGTTTAAATATAAGAAAATACATTTATATATATAGTTAATATTAAAAATATTTTTAATATTATATATGTCTCAGTTTTTATCTGATTGTAAAGAATATTACAAATTGGCACCTGATGAAATATGGAAGAACAATAAAGTTTTAAAAATTGTTAATAGTGGGAAAGGACTAAAATATGTTGAGTTTGGTGGATGGACATTTAAATTTCATGGCATCCCTATAAAATGTATTAATTATGATTGATATTAATAATTATTCAATAATTATTAAATTTAATAATTATTAAATTGAAAGTATAAAATAATAAATTTTTATAATATTATATATTAAATATGTTTTATCAAGAAAAGTTATTTTTAGATAATTTTATAAAATTAATTAAAGAATGTAATGAAATTATTTTGAATATATACAAAACTGATTTTGAAGTATATAATAAAGATGATGAATCACCATTAACAATGGCTGATAAAATGTGTAATGATCATATTTGTAAATATTTAAATAGTTTAAATATAAAAAACTCAAAAATAATTAGTGAAGAAAATAAAAATGATGAATACATTAATAGAAAAGATATTGAATGGATATGGTTAGTTGATCCAGTTGATGGTACAAAAGAATTTGTAAAAAAAAATGGACAATTTACTGTTAATATTGGACTTTGTCAAAATGGAATACCTGTATTTGGTATAGTTAGTATACCAGTTACCGGTGAAATCTATTATGGTATTAAAGGACTCGGAAGTTTTAAACTTTACAATAATAACTTAAAAAAATTAGAAATTTTAGATAAGAAATTATCTAAAAAAGGTGTAAGAGTTGTTGCATCATCATCACATATGAATGATAAAACAAGGGAATTTATTGAAAAATATAATGAACCTATAATAATAAGCACAGGTAGTAGTATAAAATTGTTATGGATAGCTGAAAATAAAGCAGATATTTATCCTAGAATTGCTCCAACTAGTGAATGGGACACATGTGCTGCACATGCTGTTGTTAAATATGCAGGTGGAAATGTAATTAATTATGATACAGAAATAGAACTTGTTTATAATAAGGAAAATTTATTGAATCCTTTTTTTATTTGTATTTAATATAAATAATTTATAATAAGCTATTATTTTGTAAATACTCAATAATAGAATTAATATTATCTCTTAAAGACACATTTGTATTTCCATCTAATTTTAATTCTGGTTTAGATGGTTCTTCAAATGGATCGCTTATTCCTGTAAAATTTGGAATAATTCCACTTCTTGCCTTCTTATATAATCCCTTTACATCTCTTCTTTCACATTCATCCAAAGATGTATTAACAAATATTTCAATATAATTTCCATGTTTCTCAATTGTATCTCTATTGAAATTACGATCATCTTCATATGGAGCAATATTTGCACATATCACAATCCCACTATGTTTTACAACTTCACTTGCAACGTATCCGATTCTTCTAACATTTGTTGATCTGTCCTCTTTTGTAAATTTTAATCCCTTTGATAAATTTTGGCGAACAACATCACCATCTAATAAAGTTATCTTTCTATGAGCTTCTAACTCTAATAACTTTGCATGTAAAGCCTTCGCAATTGTTGTTTTACCACTACCTGATAAACCAACTAAATATACACAGAATCCTTTTCTATTTTTTGGTCGGAATCCTTTTGTTAATTCACTTACTACTTCTGGGAATGAAAACCATTCTGGTATAGGATCACCATCTCTCAACATTTTTCTTTGTTGTGTACCAGAAATAGCATGAATATCATATTTTTCTTTGTCCAATGCATCAATTGGTGAATAAATTCCATTTTCCAAACTACTCTCTGATTCATCGTTTGATTTTGGTGTTGCATAAACAATCAATTTTGAGGTAATAACACTAATACCAATTTCACCTGCATATTTCATCAATAAATCTTGTGCATCATATGGTCCAAAAAAGCTTTCACCATTTTCTTTTTTAAAAGATGGACCAGCATGATCTCTACCGACGACAAAGTGTGTGCAACCATAATTCTTTCGAATAAGTGCATGCCAAACAGCTTCTCTTGGCCCAGCCATTCTCATAGATAATGGTAAAAGAGATAATTTTGCAGTATTTGGTTCATATTTTTCCATAATTTTCTTATAACACCTTACTCTTGTGTGATAATCAATATCACATGTTTGTGTAACACCAACAACAGGATGTATTAATACTTTTGCATCTTCGATGCCTGTTTGTTCTAATGCATATTTAGATAAAAAGTAGTGTGATTTATGCATTGGATTTCTTGTTTGGAATCCAACAACTGTATCCCAATTATTATCTTTGAAATATTTTTTAGTTTCAGTTGGCGTTAGCCTTAAGTCATCAAAATCAAAATGTGGTACACCATTAATCTTTTCAACTCTACCGCCTAAATAAACCAATCCTTCTCTGTTTTTAATAATCTGAATGTATGGATGATTAGTATCTATTGATCCAAATACAGAATTACATTCAACATCTAAATCTGGTTGATAAATACTTTCCAATGTCATACTTGCAATTGGTAAATTCTCACTATTACAGAGATTAACTGTTTCACCAACACTGAATCCTTTATCTTTTTTTGCTAAAACAATTGGCATTGGCCATAATTCACCAGATTTTAATCTTAAATTTAATAATACACTATTATAATCTTCTTCTTTCAAGAAACCATCTAGTGGTGAAAAAGCACCATTCAACAATAATTCCAAATCACATAGCTCTCTTGAATCTAATATAATATTTTTATAAACACTATTTGAATTATGATTAATATTTGATGACTTAATTCTATTAAGCTTATTCATAATTGTATTTTTTATACAATGTTCTCTACTATTCATATAATATATAATGTATAATTAGTAAAATAAATAAACGAACTAATTAGCCCGTGAATGAAATTCACTTGCATAAAATAGCCCGTGAATGAAATTCACTTGCATAAAATAGCCCGTGAATGAAATTCACTTGCATAAAATAGCCTGTGAATGAAATTCACTTGCATAAAATAGCCCGTGAATGAAATTCACTTGCATAAAATAGCCAGTGAATGAAATTCACTTGCATATTTTATTACAAATATTATTAATCATTTGTTCTATATTTGTATTACTTAGAAATTTTTGAGTATTAATATTAAAATTATTGTTATTTGATATATCAATCCTATTTGTTAAATCATTTAAATATTCTATTTGTTTATCTAAATCCATTGTTTTAAATTTTAATGGATTTATATAATTATCAGTATTGAGATTAATAATATTTAATGATGTAAAATCTGGGGAAAATATATCAGATGATCTATTTAATCTTATATATTTATCAATATCTTTATCGCTTAAGTATTCGAGACACTTAAACTTACCACCTTTAAAATAATATGGTATCGGATTTGGACATATAATTAAATGTGCATACAATATGTTTTCTTTTTTTATATTATATGATTCACCCAACATAGCTTCAAAATAATTGTTCCCATTCTGTTTAAAATTAGATGTAATAAATTTTACAGATATAGCTGCTAATGGATTATTTTTTTTATCGCTTATTGCAATATCACAGCTTTTGTCATAAAATGATCCATTTATTTTTAATTCTTTTTTTGTATTATCATTTGGATCATATGAATGGTAATTATATTTATTTCCTAATTTTTCTCTAAATCTTTCTTTAACCCAATAATGTATATGTTTTATTCTTTCATTACTACGAACACCATTTAAATAAAGAGATCTATAACTTTGTTTTAGAGTATTGATATATGACATTCTAAAATATTTATTCATTCGAGTTGGATATATATCCATATATATTAATAATCAATTTTATTATATTTTAATTTATACACTATTTTTTTTGTATTAATAAAATGGTATATAAAATGAATACTAGTATACAAAATAATTAATGAATATATTCAAATATATAACAATATTTATTTTAAGTATAAATATTAAACAAGTAAATTCAACTAATACGTATGAACCTGAACCAAAAAGTAATATACAACATTCTGAGGATGGTTATATATTTACGATTGAAACTAAAACACCACCACAATATAGTTTTTTTGTATTAGTTGCATCACTGTCAAATGATAATAAAACTGTATGTAGTGATAATTGGATAAAACGTAATATTGATGATAAAACGTTCTTTACATTAAATATATTATTTAGCGAGATTGAATCATGTAAACCGAAAGAAACAGTAACTACTTCACTAATAACACAAGAATTGGACTTAACATTAACATTATATGATAATAATGCAAAAACAGAATTTAAAAGATATAATTGGCGGTTGTATAATTATATTGATAGATCAACAATGATATCAACTAATATTAAAATGTTAGCAAATGATATTCATATGATTGACATAGATGTAAATTCAACAATAAGATCTGATATTAAATTTTGTCAAGATATTTCATGCGCTACTGAACATACCGGAGATTTTTATCATGGTCAAGAGATAATTATTTCGCATTATTTAATATCAAATTTACATAAATATCTTGTTCCAAGTAAAGTCTGGTTAATAACTACAACAAATTCTATATTAGATATAACACATAGTATAAAAGTATTAGATAAATCAATTAATAAATGTGTCTATAAAGTTCAGCTTTCTACTTGTGTTAATTGTAAATTATATTCAATGTCAATGATTCAATCTAGTTTAAATAGATTAAGAAGATTAAATAATGAAAATTCATTGGTTACTCAAAAAGATATAAATATATATCATAATTCAACAACAGAATCAATTGATAATAAAACAATTGAAAATAAATTAGAAGTAAGCTATATCGTAATTGGAATATTAAGTGCATTATTGATAATTATTATAGTATATTTAATTTACATCATAAAAAAATCAAATAAAAAAGGTATTATGCCAGAAAATAATAATAATAATAATAATAATAATAATAAAAATATAAAAAGGATTAATACAAATTGTACAGAAGATACAATAGTGGCACCATTAAAAACAGATTTAAATATAAATGAAAATACTTCATTGTTAAATAATCATTGCCCAATAGCTCCGCCATTAAAAACAGATTTAAATATAAATGAAAATACTTCATTATTAGATAATCATTCACCACTAGCACCTAGTGCCCCCCGTTTAACTACAAGTTTTTTAAGTAGTCCAAAGATGAGAAGATCTAAAAGTGAGACTGATTTAACTAGTATTGATAATTCTCCAAAGAGTAAAAGAAGTTATTTTCATAGAGATACTGTTTCAGAACCATCAGATGGCGATGATTATCAAAATAATCAATTTACTGATGAAATTGTAATTTCTGCTGATAAAGAAGTAAGTGATATTTTAAATACAAATTAATTTTTATAAAATTTTTTATAAAATTTTTTATAATTTTTTTTATAATATATTGAATATATTATAAAGATATATAGGAATTTATCCAATATGGTTATGTCCTGTTGTACCTAAAAAATCTAATTCATATTTTTGGATTTATAATGAAAATAATTTGTACATAACATTCGTTATATTAAATTATCTGGTATAATTTGTACATAACATTCGTTATATTAAATTATCTGGTATAATTTGTACATAACATTCGTTATATTAAATTATCTGGTATAATTTGTACAAGAACATATCTATTTCTTTTTTATCTGTTAAATCTTCTAAATGTTTTATTTCCTTTGGATTCAATATTGGTATTCCGAATGTTTTCATAGTTGATTTAGTATATGATCTCCAACCGCCACTATAAGTTCTACTTGTAGATAGAACATATTTTTCCATTATTTCTGAATTTAATATTTTTTGTAATGTATTATAAGTTAAATTACCAGGGTCTTTTAACTTAATAGAGTAACCAGAATAAAATGTTAATTCTGTATCTGTAATATCCATAAATTTTGGTTTTAGATTCATAGTTGATGTTACTAATTTTCTTCCAAAAGATGATACTATTCCTTGTTGTCGTCCAAATGCATACCAGCCCGCTTTGTTTATTTTACCTTTGTCCCTCTTATCTAAATTTTTTTTAATACTTAATAAATATTTATAACAATTTGGATATTTGGTTTTTATAATATTTTCTTCTATAATTTTTCCTTTTGAATCATATGGCCAAACAATATTTAGTATATCATAATCATTTTCACTTCTTGTTTTTGATACTTTGATTACATTTCTAATCATATCTTTTTCTAAATTAAAATCGTTATCTGGTTTCAGTATATATAATGAATCTGCCAAAGTGGCTAGTCCACAATTAATATGACAATATTCACCAAGTGGTTTGAATGATTCTATTTTTCTAATAAGTTCATTATTATCAAATACAAATGGTTCACCATTGTCTTTTAAAACTACTTTTTTGTATTTTATTTTTTCTGTTTTCTTTATTGGTAACATTTTATTTAATACTTTTTCAACAATATTATCTATAATTGGAAGATTTGTATCAACTTCATCAACTAATTCTAATTCTGATTTATCTGTTACATTATGATATAAGATTTCTTTGGATTTTTTATTTTTACACATTTGTATAATACATGTGTAAGTGTTTGTATCGTCAAATACAATAATATCTTCTAAGTTAATAATTTTTTCAATAACATTGTCTTGTATCATATATTCTCTTAGTTTTTTACAACAATTAGATCTAAAAAATGTATTAGATATAATATATATTAATTTTCCAGAATCTTTTAATATATTCAAACCAATTTCAAGAAATACAATATACATATCAATATTACCTTCCCTTGTAAATCTATAATTTTCTCTAATATTTTTAATAGTATCTTCTCCTAAATTCTGTATTCTTACATACGGAGGATTACCAATTACATAATCATATTTTTGTTTAAAATTATAACCTAATGTATCAGTAAAATATACATTTGGCTTTATTTCATCATATTCATTAAATTCTATCATTAATAAATTTAAAACAATTTCACTTCTTATTACAGCTAAATTTGAATTATCTATTCCGTATAAATTATTTTGTATAATATCTTTCATTTTCATATCAGGATTATGATATTTTATTTTTTTACCAATAAAGTAAAGAAAATTTGATACACCACAACTAATATCAATAATTTTGTCAGTTTTTTTAAAAACTAAGTTATTAATCATTAATTCAATAATTTGATTTGATGTATAATAAACACCTGATAATTTTTTATCTTTATTCATGATTTCGAACATATTAAATAATTTATCAATTGTGGCATTTTTCTTAAATCTTTTTAAAACTTTTTTATCTTCAATAGAAGGATATTTATTAAAATAATCATTAAAAAAATTATTTTTTGATAGGTTTTTAGTTTTAATATATTGATCTATAATAGTTGCTTCAATTTCATAATTTGAATATTTTTTATTTAAACTTTTTATAAATCTTTTCATTAATAATTATTATAATGACTGAAGTTTTTAAATGTAAATTAGTATAATTTATTTCAATTTTTGAATTAAAATAAATTGTTATAATATATGAATGTTAATAAAACAGATTTTAATAAGATATTAAAAGATTGTGTCAAAGATGTTAAGCTTCGCAATGGTAAAAATAAATCTGGTCATAAATTTGGGTTTGATACTGAAAAAGATTATCAAGATAGTTTTGGTAAGTTATTGGATTTTAGAAAAAAATTAAAGGAAAAACAATTAAAAGATATAGATACAATTGTGTATCATGATGAGAATAATGATGGAATGATGAGTGCAGCAATTGTTTATAATTATTTAGTTAATGATTGTAATAAATCTGAATCAGATATTACATTCTTTCCAACTAAGCCTAACAGAAATTTTAGACCAAATAATAATTATTTTAGTGATAAAAATATTATAATATTAGATATAGCATATGATCAAGATACAATTAATCAATTTTATGGTATGGCTAAATCAGTCATAGTAATAGATGATCATAAAGAGAATGCAAATAGAGGATCAAAACATGATACATATTTTACCGGTGATGGTGAACATGCTGCTGTTGGATATACTTATAAATTTTTTTATCCAAAAAAAGATGTACCACTAATCATACAATATGTAGATGATTCTGATGGAAAATTATTTTTACCATTTACACCTTATAGTCAAACAGTTTCATTAGCTCTGGGTATAAGAATATCAAGAAGTAAATCTGGTAAAATTTTAAAAAATAGGAAACATAATCCTGAAAAAATTTTAGAAAAAATGGCAAATGTATTTACTAATAATGATCCAGCATTCTGGTCATTTATAGGTAAATACATGCAAGAGCTAATGAATGATATTAAAGATCAAATTGCTTTAAATGCTAAACCAGCAAATTTTCAAGGTTATATAGTAGGTGTTCTAAATTTCAATGCCCCTGCATTAACTAAACAAGTTGGTAGACAAATAAATACAAATTTTAAACAAAGAAATGAACATATTGATTTTGCCTTATTATGGGGATATGAATATACTTCAAATGCATATAATATTACAATTATAGATGATCATCAACAAACAAAAATTAATTTAGGCGATATTGCTTACAAATTAGGTAAAATTGGTGGAACTGGAAAAGGTGGTGGTGGACATCCTCATATTGGTCATTTTTATTGGCCAAAAAATAATCAACATGATATTTGGGAATTATTTGATAAGAAATTAATTTAATATTCTTTTCGTTAAATAAATATTTTATAATTATAAGGATTAATTATAAAATGGTTAATATATTCTTAATTGCTAATAATCCAAATATAAATATATTCAATATGAAAAAAATAAATTATAATCAAGATGATATTATAGTAAGATTTAATCATATGGATAATTTAAAATTATATATTAGATTCAAAAATCCTGTCCATTTAAAAATAAAAAATTCTGTAAAAAAATATAATATATTATTATATATTATATATGGTTTGTAATTGTAATAGTGAGGTAATAAAATATTTAAATGCAAGAAGAGAAAGAAGAATAAAAAGAGAAAGGAGAAGACAAATGAGAAGAAGTGGAAAAAACTCATGTCCAAAAGGATGGAGTTATGGTAGAGTAGCTAGGCATGAATGGTGTTGTCCACCAGGTTGGATATGTGGCGTGGGTTATGCATATAATTTAAATTATTATAAAAGATGGTGATTAATTTCATATTTTAAATAATATTATATATTTATATAGTATTATCTTAAAAATAAAATTATTTAAATTTAATATATAAATAATGACTGTTATAAGTTTAAGAAAAAAATATATATTTATTGCTAATATGAAAACTGCTTCAACTACTATTCATCATTTATTAAAAAAAGATAATCCTGATATTATTTCATTTAAATCAGTTCATACAAAACCAATAGGAAAGCATGATAATTATATTAAAATAAAAAATTATTTAAAATATTTAAATTATAATATAGATGATTTTTATATATTTGGTTTTATAAGAGAACCGTCTGATAGATTAATAAGTTGTTTCAAACATGATATTAAAGGTAATTATATTAATAAAAAATATGGATTGCATTTAGGATTAAATCAAAATAGTTTATCATTTTATATTGAGAATGGTTTAGAGCAGCATTTTAGACCTTTTAAATTTATGTTTTGTAATGAAAATGGTTATTTACCAAATAATGTCAAAATATTTAAATATGAAAACTTGTCTAATGCAATTAATGAAATTTTTAATAATATTAATATAAAAATTCCTAATAAAATACCTATGAAAAATAATTCAAAATTAAAAATTAGATTATCAATTAATAATTCATTAAGTAATATAATTAAAAATAGATACAAATTTGATTGTGAAAAATATATCTAAAATTATTTCATCTGATAATTAAATAATTTAAAATCATATTTATAATAATGATTTATTAAATCAATACTATCTTTATTAAAATACCTTGAATAATCTTTGTTAATATTATTCATTTTAATATTTATTTTTGTTCCTAAATAATCATTTAATTTTTGATTATCTTCATTTAAAGTTTCAGTTTTAAAAATTTTAATATTTTCAAATAATTTAAAATTTTCATCAGTAATAAATTTATATTGTGGTTTATTATGATTGTCTAAATTTTTTCCGAGATAATTATTTTTAATTATTTTGAAAACTTTATCACTATTATCTTCTTTTTTAATTAAAGAATAAAAAAATAAATCACTTATTATTCTATCATATGGATTTCTAACAATAGTAAATATTTTTATATTATTAAAATTAATATTTAATAAATCTCTGTATTTATATAATGTAGAATAATATTGATGTTGTAATGATGCGGTATTATAGGGGTGTGGTAGTATATCATTATGATTTAATGAACCGCCATATAATGTCTGTTTAAATTTTTTTTTTAATTGTTGTTCAATAACAGTTCCACCCGTTTTTGGAATATGAATAAATAATATATTTGATTCTTTGTAATATGGCATTATATTATATATATTATATTATATATATTATATTATTATATCTTAATATTTATTATAATGACCATAATTAACTTAAAAAAAAAATATATATTTATAAGTAATAAATATTGTTATCCACAAATGATTAATAATATATTATATCAGGATGGTTATGATTCATGTTATAATGGAATTGGTATGAATTATGTTCAATTAAAAAAGATTTTAGAAAAAAAAAATATAAATATAGATGAATTTTATATTTTTGGTTTCATAAGAGACCCAATTGATAGATTATTAGAATGCTTTAAAAATGATTATAGAAAAAATATTTTTTTAAAAAAATATGGTATTATTTTTGGCTATAATATTCAAAGTTTTATCACTTATGTATCATATAATTATGATATTGATTTTAATAATTTTGAATTTATGTTTCATAATCAAGAAGGTGAATTATCACAAAATATTAATATTTTTAAATATGAAAATATTATTGAATCATTAATTGAAATATTTAATAAAATTAATATTAATTATGATGTATTAGAATATAAAAAAAATATAAAATTACAATGTAACAAAATAATTCCGCCTAATGAATTTAATATCCCTAAATTAACTACAATATTAATTAAACAGAAATATAAATATGATTGTAAATACTATAATTATTAAATATCTTATTAATCTGATTCATCTGATGTAATACTGTCTGATAAACTTGATATACCACTACTGGTGTATGAGTTTTGTCTTAAATAATGAAAATCATCACTTTTGTCTGAATCAACATCTTTTGGATCAATTTTTACAAATCTACTTTTTTGTTCAGTATATTTGGGTTTATCTGATTGATCATCAATTTTTTTTGATGTTTCTTCAACTCTTTCTGACAATTCTTTAAATTTTGATACTGTTTCTTTTAAATTTGAAACAACATTGTCTACCATATTATTAACTTCATTCTCAACATTTTCAAATGAAGATGATTCTGGAACAGATTCTGGTGATTGTGAAACTTTTTCTTCTTTTTGTGTTTCCTGTGTGGTTTGTGTAGATTCAGTCTGTGTAGATGAATTACTAGGCATTAAACCATTATTTTGCAAACTTTTATGAAGAAGTGCAAATGGTGATCTTAAATTTTCTACATTATCTCTTGTTAGTCTTACTGCTTTTGCGACTAACTCAGCCTCTTCTAATAAAAAAGCACCCCTTCTCTGTGCATATAAAACAGCGTCAACTAAAATCTCAATAGGATGAAATTGTTCTGGTTGTTGTTGATTACTTGTATTGTTTGATTCATTCTTCTGACTCATAATAATATAAATTATTAATTTATATTATTATTACAAAATAAACGAGTTTAATCACTATAAGTAATTGTAATTTGGTCACCAATAGTTACACTATCTATTTTAAATATACTACTTTCTGTTGACCAATTATATAATGGTGGTATTAAAGGTGGGTGTGATTTATTATTAGTCCAATAAGCCAATTCTAAATTATTTTTATATTTACCACTATTATCTTCATACACCCAATTACCAGATGAATTATCAAAATATATTGTATATCCATTTTTATCTGAGTACCAACTTATATATTTACTATCAGACCAACTCTGAGTTCTATCAACATTAAAAATATCATTGTCAGATGGTTTATCATTTACATAACAATTTGTTTCCTTAATATTTGGAATTTTCATTCCTAATCTGATCGCTGATTGATTGACAGTATCAATTGCAACAACCATTATTTTCATTTTACTAAAATGAGCTGGTCTTGCAGGTAATTTAAATGCTGTATAAACATCCGGAATACTTAAATCTATACTATAATCTGTTGATGGTTCCAAACCATAATAGGTACTACCTCTTATAGTTATCTTATTTGTAGTACCAGGTAATAATCTATTATTATCAATTAATGTTCCAATATCAATTTCTCTAAATTGACAATCTTCACCAGTTGCATTAATCATTAATGTATAGAAAATACCAGAATTTGAAATAGATGATTTATTAACATCAAATGAAATTTCTAATATACTACCTTTCATACTATATGTTGAATCTGTTGGAAAAAAAGTGTCATCCATTTCATCTGTATTATCAGAATTACCTGTTAATCTAAAAAAAGTACCATGTGCATTACTTAATAGAGAATTCAATAAATTATTATCAATATTATTATCTGTTATTTTATCTAAATGTTCTAGATAAATACTAAACATGTTACCAGTTGCATTTTTAAAAATATCAATCAATTCGTATTCGTCAAAACATAATTGACCAAATAATTTTTTATTATTCCAAGCTAATAAATATGGTACAAATTTAGTAATATTAACTTTAACACATTTATTTTTAGTCAATCCATTTTTTTTATTTTTTAATATGAATTTTATTTTTTCATATATTTTTATTACTAGTAAACCAATTTTATAATAACCAATTATTTCAAGATCAATATCATCAAAATTTACAAAATTTCCATTGCAATCTTGTCTATAAAATTTATTTTTATTTCTATTAATATGATCCCAAGAATGTGAATTTGCAGTTTTTCCAATATGCATTAAATTATATTTATTATAAATTCTATTATTATTATTGTACATATAATTAAAATTTTTACAAACAGTCTTATCGCCTCTACCATAATTAAATGCTTGTTTTACTTTTGAAATTATACTTAAAAAATGTCCAGAATTATGAATTAAAAAAGAAATTGCATCATATTTATTATTAATTAACATATATATATACCTTATTTTTTTTTTTGAAATTAAAATTAAAATTAAAAATATAATCTATATATATAATGAATTCTATAAAATTTATACCAACTATGGGTGAAATAGCACAATTATCAGGTGATACAGAACCTGATATATTTGATACAGCAAATGCTGCACCAAGATTAAAAGATTTATATACTAGTATTACAAATTTTGGTACAAAAGGATCAATTAATAACTATGGTTCATCTTCTGAATTATCAAATACTAGAATTTATTTAACGGAAGCAGGTAGAAATATTGATTTTTTAGAAGATAACAGTGGTTTATTAGGTTCACTTTTATTTGGTAAAATTATAGATCATGTTACTCATCCAAGAACAATGCATGGCCATAAAAAAACTCATAATGTATATGATGAATACAGATGGTCTGCAACATTAAATACACAAGGTTGTGATGTAAGTAATTTAAATACAAATAATGGTAATAATTGGTTCTTTAATAGGAGAGGTACTGGTACAAATACAGGTACAGATTTAACATGGCTTAGTAATCAAATGAGGAATTTTACAGGTGATCAACAAATTTCCAACTTTACAAATGGTTATTGGAATCCAACTGTCACAGCTGCTACTGATGATTTTGATATTACAAAAGGTTCAACTTTTGATTTATATGGTATATCAGCAACTGTTAAACCAGATCCCCCAACATCTGATACTTGTAATGTAACACCGGGACAAGGACCACCAGAACAACTAAATAATGGAGGAAAAATAGGATTTTTCTATAATAATTTTTTAACTGTTAAAAAAGATTGTAATTCAGATTGTAACACAAATATTTGTAATTTTAATAGCTATGGTAATTGGGAACCAATTTCTATTTTTTATAATAGCGTATCAGATACTAATCCTATTAAAATAGGTTCATATCTTAATATTACTGATTATTCACTTAATAATATAACAAATGATAACCAAAAGGATAGTTTATATAACCAAGTTTGCCAATCAAGATCTTATGGATGTATTCCAATTTCACAAATATTTAATAGAATAAGAAATTTAAAGGTAAATACATTAAACCAAAATCATAATGGTATATTAAATATATATAATAGTAATAATAATCTCATTAAATCAACAGCAACAGTTTATAGTCCAGGAGATATACCTAGATTAGGATGGAATTCCACAACAGAAAATGATCAAAATATCAATAATGAAACACATCTTGCCAAAATTTTAATTGATACAGGTGGTTATACATCACACTCAAAAAGGATTAAATATTGGGATAGTATTAAAAATGAATATACAACAACAACAAATAAAAAGAAATTTATTGATAGAAGTGGGCAAGAATTTGGTTGGTGTTGTAAAGTTGGTCCAGAAGATGATGCAAAGCTTAAAAATGGATGTTTTGTATCATTGGATGCACAAGTTATTTTAGGTTCTGATTATGATCAAGGTAATGATGTAACTAAAAAACCAAGAACAAAAGTTATAATTCCAAGTTCACCTGATATTACATTAGAATCAGTAAAAAATACAAATGGTTTCAAAATGGAGGGTGGTATTATTGATAATGCATCTGCAATTACAAATTTAACACCAGTTAATTCAAACAATCAATGTAATTCAAGTGTATGGGACTTTTCAACAAATAGTTGGGTTGATCCAAATTCAGCATTAGGAGCTATAACAACTCTACGGAAAAAAGATGATAATGTAACACCAGTAAATGTTGAAGAAGTTTACTATCCTAATTCACAAAAATATGATAATACTAAAACAATAAATGACATAATGGCTGATTCATCTACATCACAAGGACAAAATCAACCAGTTAGATATCAATATCAAATAATATCTGATTTTGAAAATGATCCAAGGTTAAGGGCATCTGAATGGGGACTTTTAGATGCTAAAGGTGGATTAACATCATCAAATGATCTACAAAATATTTTAAATTTTCAAAACACTAGTCCAAAACCTCAAACTGAAATATTAAACCAATTGCCAAAACTTTCCTATGAGAATATATGTCCAAATCAAACTACAACATATACTGAAAAATATATACAAATTGTAAAAGATCAGGATATGTATAATGATAGTACGTTACCATCAGATTCTGTAAAAAAAGCACAAGATGGTGGAACTTGTTTACAGTTACGTACATCAACAAATAATCCATTAGATGGTACTCAAAAACTATATTCTCAATCTATTGTATCACCTATTCTATGTTCGGCTATGGCATTTGGTTCAGGTGAATTAACTGTTGAGGCTAAATTTCCACCATGTACAGGTGGAATATTCGCTATGTGGACATTTAGAAGTGATGTATGTTCTGGTGAAAATGGACAAGGTGTTTATAGTTTAGATAATACAGCTGGGTTGGGTGAAAAAGAAGATATAATTAATCCTTCAATGGTATGTGAATTAGGATCACCCCCACAAGATTCACAAGATCAATATATTCCATTTGCAAAAAAAGATCCAAAACTTACACCAGTTGGTACAAATTTAGGTGTACAGAATGTAAATCCTAAAGTTAATTTAGGTCGAATCGGTGGAACTAGTGGAACAAATTTCATTGTATCATTTGATAAAAACATTAAAATAGATTTTGGACCAAAATTATATCCTATAAATCCAGATGATCCAAATGATTCTAATTATTTTTACAAAGATTACAAATCATTCTTGGATGATTTTAGTATTAATATTGATTGTTATTGGGATGATTATTTAAAAGATGATACAAATTTAAACACATCAATAACTACTTATTCAACTGGATTTATGCAAATGGCTAAATTAAATAATCCAAATAAACCTCAACCTCAACCTGGACCAATAAAAACAATAAATATAGATGATATTAACACAAATGGATATGGCCTTCCAACTCATTTTGATAGTAAAAATAAAATAGCAAAATTATTTAATCCGCTAAATAATAATACATACATTGATACATCTGGTGGTAATTTGGATTATGGTAACGCTACTCGCAATGATGAAATTGATATTGAGATTCCAACAAATTCACCAGGATGCCCTTGGAGTAAGCAGTATTGGTTAGGTGATATACCTACTGGTTGGTTTTGTTCATATTGGGTACCCGATGGACAAAGTTCCACTACAATTAAACCTGGTGACGTAAAAACACCATTACATATGGGTATGTGGTTTAGAATGAATGGAAATAGTTATGTATATACCAATGGTTCTGGATCAGGTGCTGTGCCATACGTAAATATGTGGAGTGATGCTGCCTGTATGAAACTATCAAAAGATTTTGGATTTAATTATAATTCAGGATTAAATGGACCAACATATGGTGGTGCATTAATGTGTCCAAATGATGGATATAGTCAAATTAAAACAGATCCGGTAAGTAAAAGAACACCATTAAATTGTTACAATAATACTTCCAATTCGAAAACACAATGTGACGATTTTCTGAAAGCAAATAGATATATTGAGATTATGGGTTTTGATGGTGGAATAAAGGAAAATGTTGAAAAGTGGATCAATACTAATAATGTACCAGATGCAAGTACTCAAATTAATTGTGTTAGATTAAGATCAACAGAATTATTCCCATCAACCAATAATCCAGCAAGAACTGCTCTTAACAATAAAAGTTGCCCAATTATCCTACAACCTACAAGAACCCAAAAACTTGATGAAAAATGGCACAAATATACTATATCTTGGATATCTGGGTCACCACCATTAGATAAGGGTGGAAATGAATTAACACCAGAAAACCCTGGTGAAGACGATCAATTGGATCATTATTGGGATGTATCTAACTGGAGGATAAAGCCATGTGTTTCATTTTATATAGATGGTGTATTTCAAATGAAAACAAGTGCATTCATCCCTAGAAGATACAGTAGATATAATATAGGTTTTATTAAACCCAGTGCAGCATTAAATTGGTATGGACCATTTCCTAAAAATGTAAAATATGCTCATACTTATATTAAAAAGATTACAATTACACCATTCATTACTGAAAATGATAATATAAATACAGCTGGAATAGAAAATCATTTTGATGAAAGTTTATCTGACTATTGGTGGTTGCCGTGGAAAGATTCACCATCAACTTTTAGAAAAAATGGAGGTGGTAATTCATTTTATATACCATTACGTAGTATTTCAAAATCATCCACAGAAATTAAAGACACTGAACCATATTGGGGAACACCGGATGATGATATAATATATAAAAGTAATGATGATCCTAATGCAGTGTGTCATTCTGATAAAATTGTAATTACAGATGGATCATCCCCACCCCCACCTGCACCTGCACCTGCACCAGCACCTGCACCTGCACCAGCACCTGCACCAGCTAATGAATATGATGCAGAACCATGTGCAGATACAGATACAGTAACAGAAGAAACAGAAAATTGCAGAATTGTATTTATGAAAGATAAAATAACAAAAGCAGATGGTAAAACATATATGACATGGCTAGATCCATTATCATAAATTAATTTAATATCTATATGATTAATTAAAGATTAATATAAAATTTTAATAAATTTTTTTTATTAAAATTTACTGAGTTACTGATTAATATCAAACAATATGTATTTATTGTTTTATAAACAGACGATTTAATTGATTGTGTTGTGATTCCCATTGTCTATCTTGGAATTTAACTTGATCTAATCTCTCTCTTTCAATGGCCTCTTCTCTTCTTTTTCTTTTTTCTATTCTTTCTCTATCTACTTTACTTAATTTATGACTTATATTTGATCTTTCACTTTTTAATGCATTAATGTCTTTATATTTCTTATATTTAACACTATCTGGATCAATGTATTTACGATTTTCGTCATGTGCTTGCATATAATCTGTATAATTTAATTTTCCACTATCACTACTACCTCCATAATTATCAATACTGATCTGACCTAATTCCTGATACGATACTTTTGTATTTTGTTGAAATGCAAGTGGTTCGTCATATTTAATAATTTTATTTGTTGTATTTTTCTTTTTAAATGCTGAATTAAATGTATTCTTATTAAATCCACCACTAAACATTCGTTCTTGTTCAGGATCCTTTCTTAGTTTAGTTGACGTATCCATTTGATTACCATAACCATCGTCATTTGCATTACCTATTCTATATTCATCAAAAACCGTGTTAAATTTATTTACATTAAAATTATCTTTGTCTACATATACATTCTCAACTGGTTTATTAATATTATCTTCATAATCTTGATCCCGAACTGGTTGATTTATTTTATGATCATTTGTATAACTTAATTTATTTAATAATGTTTGATATGCTTTTTCAATAATATTAAATAAAGCAGGTGAACCACCTCTATCTGGATGATAAACCTTTGCTAATCTAAGGTAAGCTTTTTTTAATTGATTTACATTAGCATTTCTATCTAATTGTAAAATATCATATGGATCATTGACACTATTTGAAGCTGATGCACCAGTTAATCCTTCATTTTGTACACTTTGTCGTATATGTGGTTGTACATGTGGTTGTACACTTTGTCGTACATGTGGTTTTTCCATTTCTTGATATAGACTATGTTGAATATTATTTTGAATATTATTTTGAAAAGATCCTTGTACAAGATTATCCTTGTATTGTTCACGTGATTTATCTATAATTCTATTATCTTGATATTGATTTGATAAATCAGATACTTGTAAATTACGATCCATCGGTGAATAATTTGAATTTGATGATTCTTCATATGTAACATTATTATAATTGTGTAATGGTTGTCTTTGTGTTTGTTTTTGTTGTGGTTGTCGAATAGGTTTTCTATTTTGACTTCTATTAGAATGTGGGTGACGTGGTGGATAACCATTTTTTTTTCTATTAGTTAATTTTTTTTTTTTTATATTTTTTTTTTCAATTTTAGAATCTACATTTCCCATTATATTTATAATATAATAATATATTTCTTAAATAATTATTATACGATAATTTTTTATAATTTTTATTTATGCATTTCCAGTTGCAGCAACTTGTGCACCTTGCCCAACATCATTTGCTAAATAATCACGATATTTTTGCGGTACAAAAGCAAGATACCATGTTTTTACAACCATATCCAATGTAAATACACCTACAACAATGACTGAAACCCAATTCATTACACCAATCGGATGACTTCCTAGGACATCTGAGCCACCATAATATCCAAATAGTAACCAATGTCCATATTGATGAATTGGTCCCGCTGTTAATAGCATAGTTGATGGTTTTCCATTTCCAAAGATATTGTTCCAAGATGAAAATCCACCATATAGAAGACTTAGCATATTAACAGTAATATTAAAGTCACGGCTAACACCCTGGGTATTATCGTTTAGTAGTACAGCAAGATTTGCAATAAATAGGCCTGTCCACATTGCATATAGTCCTGGTTGTCTCATAATCTTATCTTCAAATTTAAATAGTAATTCTGTATTCATTTTATAAAAATATATATTGATTTATTTTTATATTATAATTTATTATACTAAATTTTAGATATATAACTATTTATATATTTAAAGTTTAGATAATAATAATTATTTTTAATTATTATTTGTATTATTATTTGTATTATGATTATATAGTGAAATAATTCAAACTAACGAAACATGTTTAGTGGATAATTAAATAAATATTTATAAATTTAATGTGGTGGATCTTTACCCCAGAAATTTGGTGGGGTTACATTTGTTGATGGATATGAACTATCCCTTAATATTTGTTCTTGCGTTCTAACTGGAAGATTATTATTACAATAGAACATTGGTCCATTATTCCAATTTCTTTCTTTTGGCCAAGTGAGTGTCCTAAATGGAATACCCTCTCCTAAATTTATAACATATGTAGCAGATATATCATTATTATCACCATCACATACTTTAAATTGTACACGTGGTTTAATATATTTCTTTCCCATATTTTCATAATAACTATTTGGGTAAAAAATATTTAATGTAAATTGACCATCAATTATTTTTGCTACACCTTGATTTGGTGTTTGGTCAAAAGCTACATCTTCATTTGGGAATGGTAAACCTGATCCAGCATAACTTGCAGAATATGTTGGTGAATTTGCTGCCCAATATTTAATTAATCCATTTGATGCAATACTAGATAAATGTGATTTTAATCTACCATTAACTATGTAATTACCTACTGGATTATGTATAATTTTTACATCACACATTAAAAAACTGGCATAATCAGTTGCCCATCTATTACACATGGCACTATCTCTATACTTAAAAACTTTATCAGAATCTAATCCAAAACTTATTCCTGCTGATGCATTTCCTTGTGACATTATATAATATAAGTTAATATTTTATATTACATAACATTTAAATTAATAGCACATAAATATATATCTAGATTTAAAGATATTGAATATAAATATAAATATAATTAAATGAATTATTTATATAATATTTTATCAATAGGTTTATACGAAAAAGTTAGAAATTATATTGAAAATAATAATGGTTCTAATAAAAAAAAAATAATAGCTAGAAATTGGACTGGATTATTTCATGCTACTGGTGTAGTATGTTTGTCATCTGCTTATATTTATTTAAATAGCTCGTATAGTAGTTTTAATATGGATGAAAAAACAATAAATAATTTTTATTATTTTATAAAAACATTCTCAATTGGTTATTTTTTGAATGATATAACATTTATTCTTAGATTTGAAAAATTAACACCACTTAAATGTGGATTTATTTATCATCATTTAGCTACATCATATTTATTAAATATAGGACCAACTATATATGCAGATAAATTTTTGCTTCTAGGTGAGTTATCTAATATTCCAATATACTTTATTTACTATTATTTAAAGCAAGATAAATTAACATGTGGTGAAGAATGTAAACTACAATTATGGAAATATACACAAAAAATATTATATAGTGGATTACGTATTCCAATAATTGGATATTATTCTTATTATGCACTTAAAAAATTAAATATATATGATCAAGCTTTATTATTTCCTCTCTATTCAATGGGGGTTTTATGGTCATGTAAAATATTGAGTAAATAATTTATTATATTACTTATTTATAAAAAAGTTAAATTATTATAAATTATTATAAATTATTATAATTTATTATAAATAATTTATTAATTTTAAATATCGGTCGGTGTAATACAATATTGTTAATTAACATCATATGCCGTTAATTGTTTGTTCTTTGTTAAACTTATCTAATTATTAGGATCATATTATAATTAATGAAGATTGTTTTATATGTTCAAAGGTGTAAAAATAATTATATATTGAATAATTATTTTTATTAATATTATTAATTTTATATACTTAGTTTCTTAGATTTACTCTACTATTATCAACTACTGTTGCCATTCTACCCGGTATTGCTGCATAATCAACATAGTTCATTTCTTTAACTTTTTCTGGTTGGAATGCTTTTTCTAATTGGTTCCCTTGGAAACCCGGGTTGTATGGAAGTGGTTGTGATGATACTGCAATTGATCTTTGACCAAGTCCATTACAATCATAAGGTTCGCATTTACTAACAGATCTATTTACTTTACATAAACTTTCAACAAATGATGGATTTGCATTACACGGGGAAGAACCATTTACCTGTAAATTGTATTCATTATTAAGTTCCATAATTTTTGTTGCATTATGAATTAAGAACTGTCTGTAATTAAAACTAGGTGCAACATCATTTCTATTTCTGATCAAATTATTAACTCTATCATTTGGTCTGTAATCAGTGAAATGTCTCCCATCATCCATTCTTGGTGGACAATTAAAATATTTATTATTTGAAGTTTTTTTACAAATATTACTCATTATAATATAGTATAATATATTATTTTTTTTATTAATCGCTTATTTTTTTCCATCTTAAAACTCCATTTTTATTTGCAGCGACTTGATATGTTTTACCATCATTATCTGATTGACATGTATATCCTAATTCATGATTGCTTGGTTTATCACTTGGTACTGATCTTTTTGATTTCTTTTTTTCTTTTAATTTTATATTTTTAATTGATTCATCTAAAACTTCATTCATCTTTTCTTCTAATTTATCTAATTCATCTTCATTTTGTTTTACGATGAATTTTTTTTCATCACTATCAGTATTATCTAATTCTATTATTTCTGGTCCATTTTGACTAAAATCAAGAACTGTTGATAAATGTTGTACTTCATCTAAATCATTTTTAGATTCTTCTTCTTGATTTGGTGATACATCATCTAAATTATTCTTAGATTCTTCTACTGTTTCATTTTCAACATCTTCTATATTTTGTAAATCATCATCATGAACTTCTAATAAATCATTTTTGTTATCATCAGTACCAGCAGTTTCATCATCATTGCCATCATCATCATCATCGCTATCATCATCGCTATCATCATCGCTATCACCATCATCGCTATCATCATCGCTATTATCATTTTGATTATCGCCATAATTTATAAAGTTTTGCAATGGTAAACCTTTTTCATCATCTGATGAATTTATTGAACTATCATCATCATCAATATCTAATGGTTGTTGCATCATGCTCTGTACATTACCCATCATTCCTGCCATTTGACTTTCAATATTATTGTTTGATTTTTGGTTTCCACTTAGATGATCTCTAACAGCACTAACATCATATTTATTTCGATTAACTTCTACTTGTAATCTTGCTAATCTTTTGTAATTAAAATATACTAAAAATACTGTTAAAAGAACTAATATAGTTAATAATATAAGCAAATATGTCTGCATTTTACTAATTCTTCACAAAAAAAGTTTCCATTTTAAACTTACCTTCTAATAATTCATTCTTTATATTAATAGCATCATCAATAATATCTTGATCAAAGTTATTTTTCTTTATAAGTTCAAGAGCAATGTAATCATATGAAACACCTTTTTTAATTTTATATGGATAGATTATTTCATTGTTAGCATCGCGTTTAATTGTAAACTTATAATTTTTAACACTATCTGTTACATCTGATACCTTTGTTAAATTTGTATAGTGTGTTGTAATTATTGAAATACTATTTTTAAAACTGACAAGTTTTTTAACTATTGCATATGCTGCAGAAAAACCTTCAACAAAATTTGTTGATGAAAATATTTCGTCCATTATTACAAATGAAAATTCATTTTCTGGCATGTTCGATAAACTATCTATATATTCTTTACTTCTTCTCATTTCAGCTTGAAATAATGAATCCACACCTTTACAGTCTGGTATATGTAAATAACTACTAATATTTTTAAAAGGTGTTAGTGTTAGTTTTTTAGCCGCACATAGACCAACAGTTTGTGATAATATTATATTTAAAGCAACTGTTTTTATAAATGTTGATTTACCTGCAGCATTTGGTCCTGTAATAATTAAATTTTTTCCTTTCAACTTTAAATTATTTTTAACTGAATTATTTCCTAAATATGGATTCCACATATTTTTTGTATTGATAATTGGTTTATTTGCGTTTTCTTTAAATTTAGTAAATGTAAATTTTTCTTTGTTTATTGTATTACTTAATGATACATGTGAATCAACTTGACCAACATATTTTATAATACTAACTATTCTATCTTTTGTTTCCATAAATCTTTTATAATTTTTAAGAATCTTACCTCTATTTGTTGTAAATTTATATTCTTTTGGCATATTATATAATAAACTTCTCATATAAGTAAGATCATCCAAATGATTCTCTTCACATTTAAAACCAATTTGTTGACATATTTGTGTAATATTAAAGGCGGAGTCAACAAATTTACATATTGTTTGACATTTATCGTATAATATTTTTACTAATTTATTTAAGTTATTTGATTCTTTTATTGTATTATAAATTGAATATAAGTAAAAAAATATCCATATTCCAATACTAAACATAGATTTAATCCCCATATTACTAAATGCTAACTTAGTAAACATTTTAAAAACAATTGAAACTGGTAAATTTACTTTAAAAAATTTGAGTAATATTAATGGTAATATAATAGTAACAATCGGTGATCCAATAGTAATAGCTGGATTAATATAAATTTTATAAAAAGATGTAATATTTAAAAGAAATTCATTACTATTTAAAATATTATTTATAAATCCAAGATATGGAAAATTAAAATATACCATTTCATAAAGAGATTTAATATGATCACTTATATTTTCCCAATGCCATAAAATTTCATTTTCATTACCTTTAATTGTATTTAGCTGTTGAGATATTAATTGAGTATTTTCAGTACTATTTAAAAATTTTTTTATATTATGTTGTCTTTCTGATAATAAACTAATATCCGTTGTTGTTTTTGATAAAATATTTTTTAATGATGATTCACCAAATAATGTTTTAGTATTATTAATTTTATTAAATATAGTTTGTTCAGTTGTTCCTAAATTATCAGTAAACATTTCTAAATTTCGATAAAGAGTTCCAGTATTTATAGTATTTTGACACATTAAATTAATTTTAGAAGATAAATGGTTTTTATTTGAATTTAAATGTGATAACATTTGAATCTTATCTGATAAACTTAGTTCATTATTATTTTCTGTTTTATTAATATTGTATAAATATTCTTTTATATTATTAAAGACTTGATTCATTTATATTTTAACATATATTAATTGATTTTAATGGACGTAATATTTATTTTTTTGGTGTATTTTAGTTGAAATTAATATGTTTATATAAATTATATTAATATGGCATTACTTACTCTCAATTTAGATGTGGATAATAATTATAAAACATTAGTAGAAGATTTATATAAAATACTTGGTTATTTGGTGATTCTACATATTTTTGTATGTTTAAATTATGGTAATAGAGTACCAAACAATTTTGGTTTATCAGGGAAGCTTTTTAACGATAACTTTCTTAGTCTATGTTTGCTAATTGTTCTCACCGTTTTAGCATATAATCTTGTTTTCAAATATTTGGTAGAAATAAAATTTTAAATTATTAAAATATAATTAAAAAAATATAAACTTAATATATATGATTAAGTTTATCGTCGAATTAGTTGGTACTTTTATTTTTTTATCTGTAATTCTTAATACAGGTAAAGCTATTCCAATTGGATTAGCATTAGCAGCTGTTATATTTTTTGGTGGTGCTGTTTCTGGTGGACATTTTAATCCTGCAGTAACTTTAATGATGTCTCTTAATGGAAAATTAGGTAGAGAAGATGTTATTAAATATTGGTTAGCACAAATATTAGGTGCATGTGCCGCTTTATATTTTTATAAATGGAGTAAAAAACTTGGTATTAAACATAATTGAATTTCATGAAAATATATTAATAAAAATTTTAGATTTAAAGAAAATCTAAGTATATATATATCATAAATGAAAAGTATTAAGAAATCAGGTTTTGTATACTTTCCCAAAAAAGATAAAGATGAAACTAATGAACTTTTTGAAAAGAGAAAAAAATTTATAGCAATGATGAAGCCTAAAAATAAACTTGATTATAATAAAGCATTAGTTTTATCTAGAATAATTATAAATATATTGGTTCTTAAATGTATTTATAATGAAAATATTATGAGTAAAGTTGAAAAAATAATAAATAAAATGTAATTGAAAAAAATAATAATTATTTTCTTAATTTCTTAACAACTTTAACATATCCGTTTCCATTACACTTGCCGTCTAGCATAACATAGTAGATAAAATAATAAAATAAATATATACTACTGAAAAAGAATGCAAATACAGTTATAAGTATTCGTGCACCTTGGGCAGTTTTAGCATTACATTCATGTGCTAAGTAAGCAGCTGATACAGATACAAATAATGCTAATAAAAAACTAACAATATCTCTTACATTATAATCAACATTAAAATTTTCTTGGATATTTGAGTATTTTTCTACACATTTTTTTGCAATAAAATAATCTAACATTTATAATATCTAATGAGATATTTATTATTTATATAACATTTTATATTTTTCAGTATAAAATATTATAATATAATATATGATTTTAATTAAATTATTAACAATATTATTAACAATATTATTTCTTATTTTACTTTTAGTTAGATATTGTTATAGAATAAAAGAGAATTTTGAATGTAAAACAATAGTCAATAATAATAATCCAAAATGTCCACCTCCATATAATAAAGAAGTTAATTTTTGGACACATGATAAGAAAAATGATGTTTATCAATGTCATTTTAAAAGAGGAAATCAAATATATTATAGTCCAGAAGGATGTTGTTTTGATAAAAGTAAAAAAGTGGTTATAAATGATAAATGCCATCAGATGAATATTGATAAAGTTAATTTAAAAACATGCTTAAACAATTCACCAATACCTGGTTGTGGATTATGTACAGATAGCAATGGAGATGGTACATATATGGAAGGAACACCATTAGGTCCATATGATTTATTAAATACTAATTGTGTACCCGGTAAATCACCAATGACCAATAAAAAAGTATCTAAAAATGCATGGTTTATGTGTAAACAAAATCCATTTATTAATATAGTTGATTTATAAAATATTTTATTTAACCCGTTTCGCATTTTAAATCCCCTAATAATAATACCGATCATCGTTGAGTATAATTTGACGGAGATGTGCTAAAAATTTTAATCCACCGACGACTAAAACAAAATTATTATTAATTTCAATACCACCAGTGATCAATAATATTGATAAAAATATTCCGAAAATCTCACACCAATATGGCCATTTAACAAGATTTGTAGTATCTTTATAGATATGTGCTACCAGTATAGTCCATCCACAAAAATTAACAGATATGGAATTTTCTACTAGTATAAAATATATCGATACACAATATACAATTATTTTAAAGATATAATCTTGGTACATATACCTTTAATCGACAAATTAATTGTGAAGGGTTAAAAATATTTACAAGATGAATTCTCTAAATGTAAAACTATATCTAACTTGTTCCGTATTTGATTGTGGTATCTCATGTACAAAATACTTTTGACTAGATCCTGTCATAATAAATATTGAACCTGATTCTAAGGTATAATTAAAATTTCGATAGCTATCTTTCTCTAATTTAATAGATTTAATATTATTTGGATCATATTTCACTCTCTTAAAATTTATATTTCTAGACGAACCAATTGATAATCCAATTATAACTGGATATTCCCCAAATGAATCAGGAGAATCTCTATGTGGTTGTATATAATCATTACCATCGTTATATTTATTAAGTAAACAGCTATTTAAATTAACTGTTAATCCTAAACTATCTATTTTATTTTGTATTTTATTTTGTATTAGAGAAAGGAACCTATCATATTCAAATGACTCCCATCTTTTGTATCTGTATTTCCATTTAGGACAAAAATATTTCATCTCATGATGATACCACTTTTGAGACCTAGATGAATATTTTTTGTAATTATGACATGGATGAAAATCATCCATAGAATCTAAATGTGATTTTATTATATTCTGCTCATCTATTGATATAAAATTTGGTATATAATAAAATTTGCTTTTTTTGTCATTCGTTTCTGTGAATTCATATTTAATCATATAATATATGATTAAATCTATGAGTAGTTATTTATGTTTATCGTTATTTCAATTTTATATAATAATTTTAATTAATAATTTTAATTAATAATTTTAATTAATAATTTTAATTAATAATTTTATAAATGATGAATATCTATTCAGGATTTTTAATTTCATTCTCTACCATTTTTTCTAGATCATTCTTACTCATTTTGAATATTTTAATAAGAAAACTTAATTGTTGAGAAGTAACATGTATTTTAGTTGAATTCGGTTTATATCTATTACCATACTTATATAATGCATCGCCAATGTGTTTCCAATCAAAACCATATCTAGTTATATTTAATTTTAGTTCAAGTGGAATACATTCTTCTTTTTTTAGTGCTAATATATAATCACCATCTGTTAAATATAATTTTTGATTTACCATATATAATAAATAATATACTTTTATTTTTTATATAGTTATTTATTATTTTATAAAAATTGAAGAATTTACATAAAAGTATTTGTTTTTTTTCTAGTAATTTAAAGATAAGTATATAACAGTACTAAAATGGCATCAATTATTGAAGATGATGGAAATGCTAACAACTTACGTCAATTGTCACAACAAGTTGCGTATACGGTGAGACGAACAACACAAAATAGTAATTATCGACCCCCGGAAGAAGTTGCAGAAGATATAAGATCAAGGTATTTGGTAGAAGTAAATGGTGCACAAAAAATTGTACCACGCTTAACAAAAATGGCTGAAATGATTTCACAAGAAACTTTAAATTCTGTTTTATCAGATGAGTCTTCTAATTCTATACCAAAGATAGAAGAGATTAATCTTACTATTAGGCATGCAGGAAAAGAAAAATCATACATTTTTAATAGTGAAAACAAGTATGTTACACTTGGAAGACTTCCTGGTGGTGATTTCGAATCAAGACATTTTCATACTGGTTTCTATGATTGTTCAGTATCTAGATTAATGTTTATGATTGTCTTTTTACCAAATAAAAAGTTAGCAATTATAGATTTTTGGTCTTATTTGGGTACAAGTATGATTAGTTGTGAAGAAAAATCAGAAGAAGACTATATAGTATCTGTGCCAAATAATAGAAAAGTTATTATAGTAGACTCCGACAAATCAATGGTATTTAAAATTGGCGAAACCACTTGGGTTACTTTTAATCCAAGAGAATGCATTATCTGTATGGATAAATCAAGAGATTGTGTATTTGATGGTTGTGATCATTTTGTTTCTTGCAAAGATTGTGCTAATAATATAACAGATTGTCCAATATGCAGAAAACCTATTAATAATTTGGATGAACCTAAGGCTAAAAGGATATGTACACAACAAGATAAATAAAAAAATTGTTACTATATATTATATGTTAGATAGACTTAATTATAATATTATTTTTTTATTAGTAATTAGTATTGTATTTTTTATAATTGATTACTTTTCAAACGGTAGATTTTATAAAATATTAAATAAAATTAATAAATTAACTGGAAAATGGAAAGTCTTTATTGTTTTTATTGTATTTTACCTACCTAAATTAATATATTTGATGAGAAAAAATGAAGAAGGTAACTCAATTACTATATATGAATTATTTGGATTATCAGAAAATAGTGAATGTAAGAATATAAAAAAAAATAAAAAAAGAAAAGTATCTACTACTGCAAAAAAATATGTAGCAGCTAATCAAAAATGGTTATGTAATATGTGTAATAATTTATTAGATGCTAGTTATGAGGTTGATCATATAAAACCTTTATATAAAGGCGGTGATAATGAAGTTGGTAACTTACAAGCATTGTGTAGAAATTGTCATGGTAATAAAACAATATATGATAAATTAAAATAATAATAGATTATAATTTAGATAATATTATTATATTTTTATCTTTGTCACTAGTACTAAAACGTTGTTTTAGGTCACTTGTGGAACAGCTTTGCTTGTTGTCACTTGTGGAACAGCTTTGCTTGTTGTCACTTGTGGAACAGCTTTGCTTGTTGTCACTTGTGGAACAGCTTTGCTTGTTATCACTTGTGGAACAGCTTTGCTTGTTGTCACTAGTACTAAAACGTTGTTTTAGGTCACTTGTGCAACAGCTTTGCTTGTTGTCACTTGTGCAACAGCTTTGCTTGTTGTCAAATTTTATAATAGGATTATTTAATTCAGTAAATAATTTTACTATTTTTTTTATAATTTCTTTTTTCTTTGCCTTTTGCATATATTTATAAGATACATAACTAGCCGGACTAGTTGTTGGTTTCTCTATATCTAATATTTTTTTCCAACTAATTAATATTTCATATAATTTTTTAAATGTAATTGACATTTATTTTATATTATAATATATTCTTTATATATAATATAGGAATGAATTCAAATTCAACAAATAGTGTAAAAAATTTTGCGAGTGAGCCACAAAAGATGTTATTACTTTTTCTTATTATTGTTATAATAGTAATGATTGGTGTGAAGATATATTCATTATATGTTGATACAAAGATATATATGAATGAAGATAATATGTATTTAAGAAAAGTGTGGAATGCAAAAGTAAAAACAGTAGATGAAGATTTCCCACCTATTTCTTGTTATGAGATAAAAGATCCAAAATCAAACAAACATAATAATAAAGTTAATGGTATAAATGGTGATAGATTTCCAGCGCCAAATGGTGTATTTACATATAGTTTTTGGATTTATGTAAATGGTGTTAGCCCACATGGAAAACCAAATGATGATTGGGGTTCATATAAATATGGGGAATGGAAACATATTATGCACAGAGGTACACCTATGAAGGGAAGTAATACTGACCCATCTATTGATCCAAATATAAAACTTGATAGGAACAAACCTGCAAAAGCATGTTATAAGATTGATAATGTGGATGTTAGTATGAAACAGTTACCAGGATTTTATTTAGCACCGACTTTAAATAAATTATATTGTCAAATTAGAAGAACAAGTAAAGCAACAGATATTGAGAGTGAACAAATGGTTATTGAAAATTTACCATTAAATAAATGGGTTAATATTACATATGTATTTAATAGAACAAATATGTCATTGTATATGAATGGTAAATTAGAAAGGACTACAATGGTATTTTTACCGATAAATATAGAAGAATTTAATCATAATAGATTATATATTACACAAGGTGGTGGTTTTGCAGGACGACTATGGAATCTACAATACTTTTCTACAGCATTAGAGCCAAATAGAATATATAGAATGTATAAATATTATTTAGGAAAAATACAATCAAAAGATATGAAATTACATAAAAAGAAAAAGAAATGCGATGATTGTGATGATGATGTGGAAGCTTCTTTAATGAAAGATTTTGATGTACCACAAATAAAAGCAACTGTTATGAAGGATTATAAAAAAACAAAAAGTACATTAAATTCTGATATGATTAATATTTAATTAATAATTATTAGAGTTAAAATATAATCTCATTATATATTATATTTTAATATGGTTAAAACTAAAAAATTAAATAAACATTTAGGTGGTTTCACTAATGCCGTATCTAGTGCTGCAAATACTACAGTAAATAAAGCAAAAAGTAATCCCATTGCAACAATAGTTATATTATTATTGGTTGTACTTTTCATAGTATTAATTGTCTGGTTAGTTAATACATTAAGAGGAACACATACAAAATCAACTGATAAAAATCCAATTTGGATTTCAAACCCAGTATCAGCAAATGTAATTAAACATCATAAAAAATTTAAGAAAGGTTTTAAAGTTCCTGAAAATCCAAATGCATTAAACTTTTCATATAGTATTTGGGTTTATATTGCAGATTGGAACTATAATTTTAATAAATTTAAAAATATATTTGTAAGAAAGAGAAAATCTGGTAGTAGTAAAGGAATGAAGAATAATATGGCACCAGGTTTATATATGTATCCAAAAACTAATAATTTGTTTGCTAGAATATCCACCTTCGCAGATCCTAGTGAGGGATGTGATATTAAAAATATTCCAATACAAAAATGGGTAAATATAATTTATGTATTAAATAATAGAACTGTTGATATTTATATAGATGGAAAATTAGAAAGAAGCTGTGTCTTAATGAATATTCCAAATATTGATAAGAATGCTAGGGTATATGTTGGTGAAGATGGTGGATTTTATGGACAAATGTCTAAATTTCAATATTATTCACATTCCTTAACACCAAATGAAGTTGTTGAAATATATGAAGATGGTCCATTTGAAGCAAAAAAATATAATGTAAATTTATTTGATCATGGTAAATTTATGGAAATAACTGATCCAAATAGTGCCGATGGTGGTGATGAGAACCCAGACGCGGACGATTCAAATAATTAAAGAAATTAATTAATGAAATATATTATTTTATATAATAAATAAAAAATAATATGATATATATATATATATGAGTACAAATAGTTTAGGTAGACCACTTCCACCAAAAGTTATTAATAGTTCTAATATGAATAAATCATTAAAAAATAATTCGAATAGATCATCTGGTCGTGTAAATAATAGTGCATCAAATAGTAGTGGATCAAGTAGTAGTGGATCAAAAATTGTATTAATTATAATTATGGTAATTGTTGGATTATTTTTAGCATATCTAATTTATAAATTTGTCCAAAATTATAATGATACTAGTGAAAATGAACCCTGGTTAGTAAAAGGTACTAAGATAGCTTCAACACCTTTAACTATAAAAGGTGATAAAATAAAAAGATCAGTAGATAGTCAATATGGAATTGAATTTTCATACATGACATGGATATATGTGAATAAATGGGGCAAAAATTGGCAACATGTTTTTCATAAAGGTAGTGTCAATGGAACACCTCTTCAAGCACCAGGTGTTTGGTTATATCCAAATTATAATAAAATATCAATAAATATGAATACATTTACATCAGTAAGAGAAACATGTGATATAGGAAATATACCAATTGGAAAGTGGGTTCATTTAGGTATAGTTGTTATTGGTAAGAATATAGATGTATATATAAATGGTGATTTGAAAAAAAGATGTGAATTTAAGGGAATACCAAAACAAAATTATGGAGATTTGTATGTAACAAATTATGGGGGGTTTGATGGTTTTGTTTCAAAATTAAAATATTTTAATTATGCAATTCCAATCTGGAAAATAACACAATTATTTAATATGGGTCCATCAAAGGCACCTTGTACTGATACTGGATCTAAACCACCATATCTTGCAGCTGATTATTGGCAAACAACAGGTTTCCCAGATGCAGTAGGTCCACCAATCATGCCAAAACCTAATATACCTATAATGCCAGGTCCAGTTTTACCACCTACCTAACCAGATCAATAAAGGTTTTCAAGATCTTAATATTAATTATTCAGACAAAATGGAACAGCTTCGTATAATTTATGTAAGAAATTAATTAGCCCGTGAATGAAATTCACTTGCAAGAGAATATAATATTATCTCAATAGTATAATATTATCTAGCATATATATATATGAACCAAAATCTTTGGGGACCACAATTATGGTTTTTTTTACATACAATATCATTTAATTATCCATTAAAACCAAAAAAAGAAGATAAAGAGAGAATGATTACTTTTTTATATGGATTACAACCTGTTATACCTTGTAAAATTTGTAGAGATCATTTTAAAAGAAATTTAGCAGAATCACCACCTAGATTAGATAATAGAAAAGATTTTTCTGAATGGATGATTGACGCTCATAATGAAGTTAATGGAAGAACCGGGAAAAAAATATTAACATATGATGAAGCAATCAGTATATGGGAAAAGAATCTAGGAAAAAAAATAAGTTTAACTAGTGATAACATTGACACATGTGAATGTAAAATTGATTATAAAAATTATATATTTTATTTCTTAGTACTTCTGTCTATTTTGATATTATTTATATATTATAAGAAGAATATGTAAATTATTTATACAATAATAATAACATTTTATGTAAATTATGTAAATTATGTAAATTATGTAAATTATTTATACAATAATAATAACATTTTATGTAAATTATTAATTATTTTTTTTTTTTCAATATTATAATGTCTTATTAATGAATTAGCTTCTTTAATATTACACCATTTTAAAATACCAACTTCACCTTTTTGATCTAAATTATTTAAATCTATTTCAAGTTTTATTTCTTTTTTAATTTGTGCTATATAATAAATGTGCTTATATCTTATCCCATTAGTACCAATATAGTTTTCTTCAAGTGGGCGCATATCTAATATGGTATAATTAGAATCATCAATATTTGTTTCTTCTAAAAATTCTCTTTTAGCACATTCAATATTTAATTCTCTTAGATTTCTTCTTCCTTTTGGAAAGCCCCATTCAGGATGGATCCATTTATCTTTATTTTTATTAATTAAATATTTATAATTTTTTTGTTTAAATTTATTAAATTTTTTTTTTGAATTAATATAATCATTGTTTCTATTTATATCACTATTTGACCACAAATATTCCCAATTTTCATCAAATGTTTTGTTTAATATTAAATTTTGTTCTTTTTGAGTCATTATATTTAATGTTAATTGTAAATATTCTATCTCATCGAATAAATATTTTCCTCTCATAAATTCAACATAACCAATACTATTTTTTCTACTTATCATTAAATATTTAATATTTTTATTTAATATTTTTTTATCATATTTATTTATTTTTTCATATAAACTATTGTTAATGTCATTATTATCGAATTTTATACAAATAATACCTATACTAATAACTGGTTCATAACAATTCTTATATATATGACCTTTTTTACCACAATTTCCACAATATAAATGCGACATTCTTAAATATAATTATATTCTAACCTTTTAAGTATATTTTAAATTATAATATATAAATTATAATATATAAATTAATATAATACAATATATTATATGGTCAAGAATAAATATAGTTACTATCCATCTATTGAGGATAAAGATTTTTATAAAAAAATATTCTTAAAAAAAGAATTTAATAAAACTAAAATAACTAAATTAAATGAAACAAATGAAGAATTTTTAGATAGAGTTTGTAATCCAACCAGTTTTAGACCTTTACCACAGCAAGATTTTTTAAGAAATTATATATCTATAAATACACCATATAATGGTATTATTATATTTCATGGAACAGGTGCTGGTAAGACGTGTGCTGCTGTTGGTATTGCCGAGGGTTTTAAAAAAGTTATGAAAAGATATCATAAAAAAATATTAGTATTAGCAGGTCAAAGATTAACTGAAAATTTCATTAATACTGTTTATAATATAAATAAAGAAGAAAATAAATTACATAAAGATGATATTGTTCAATGTACAGGAAAAAAATATGAATTAAAAAGTGAAGATAAATATTTAACAAAAGAACAACAAATAAGAAAAATAAGAAACAATATATTAAAGACTTATAAGCTAATGGGTTATTTAAAATTTGCAAATTATGTTAAATTGAAAACTAATTGGAATGGAAAAATGAAAAACATCACTGACAAAGTTAAAAAAATAATAGATTTAGAATTTTCGAATAGAATAATAATTATAGATGAGGTACATAATATAAAGTCTACAACAGTAAGTAAAGAAACCCAAAAAACAGTACCACCTATATTGGAAGCAGTTATTAAATATTCAAATAATAAAAGAATAATATTAATGAGTGCAACACCAATGCATGATTCACCCAAAGAGATTGTATATTTATTAAATTTAATGTTAATGAATGATAATAGAGAATTGATTAAAGAGACTGATATATTTGATAAAGACGAGTATTTAACAGAAGTAGGAATTAAAATATTAGAAGATAAAGCAAAGGGATATATATCATATATTAGAGGAAATAATCCAATATCTTTTCCAGTAAAAGTTTACCCAACAAAAAATATAATTCCAGGATATAAATATGATATATTTAATAAAATTATAGAAAATAAAGAAAAAATAAAATATTCATCTGTTTTTCCTGCCTATATGTCGGATTATCAATTTAAAATTTATAATGAGATTTTAGATAAGTATAAAGATAAAGATACAAATAAATTTGGGGGAATAATGGATGATTTAACACAAATATCTAATGTTGTTTTTCCAACAAAAACTTCATTTACTTATGGATTAAATGGATTTAAAAAATCAAATGATGGTAATGGATCATTCTTTAAAATATTAAAAAATATACCTGGTACCAATAAAAAATTAAGTGTATTTAAATATCAAAGTCATGTAATTAGTAATATTAAAACAAAAGATGAAAAACCTTTTTTAGATAAAGATTTAATTGGTAAATACTCAATTAAAATGAAATTAATAATGGATAATGTACTTACTGCAAAAGGCCCTATTTTTATTTATTCTAGTTATAAATCATCAGGTGTAATACCGATTGCATTAATGTTAGAGCAAAATGGTTTTGAAAGATATACTATTGAAGGAGAAACAAAGTTATTAAATTATCCTTTTAATAAAAAAGGAGGTGGAGGTAAATCAGAAGCTGTTTCATACTTAAATGGTTTACCAATTTCACATAAAAAAAATAAAAATAAAAATACCAGAATTGCTAAATATATATTAATTACTGGTGATTCTGACATTTGTAAGATGAGTATAACACAAGCAACAAATATTATAAATTCAGAATCAAATAAAGATGGTAGAGATGTTAAAATTATTTTAGGTACAAGAGTTGTAGGTGAAGGAATTGATTTTAAAAATATTAGACAAGTACATGTTTTAGAACCATGGTATAATTTTTCAGTTAATAGACAGATTATAGGTAGAGCAATTCGAAATTGTTCACATATTACTTTACCAATAAATGAAAGAAATGTTGAGATTTACCAATATGCGTCTTTACCACCAATTAAAAGTAAAAAAAAAATAAAAGACACTGAAACGATTGATGAAAAAAGATTTAGGTATGCCGAAAATAAAGATATTAAAATAAAAGATGTGGAACATGTATTGAAAAGAGTTGCAGTCGATTGTAATTTATTTAAAAATGCAAATATATTTGATAAAAAATTAATTATTAATATTTTGACATCTACTAATATTAAAAAAAAAATTAATTTAATGGATAAACCATATTCAAGTGAATGTGATTATAAAAAAGAATGTAATTATGAATGTATTATGAAAATTGATAAAAAATATGAAATAGATACAGATACATATAATATAAAATATGCAGAGACAGATATAAATGATTCTAAAAAATTAATTAGAATTATGTATAAATTAGATTTTGTATATAAATTAGATGATATAGTTGATTATATTAAAAATAAAATTCCATATATTGAAAATATGTTTATTTATAAAGCATTAGATGATTTACTTAAATTAAGCAATGAATACATTGAGGATAAATATAATAGAAATGGAAAATTAATTTATAGAGGAGATTATTATATATTTCAACCTACCAGCATTGTTTATCAGAATATACCATATTATTATAGAATAAGACCTCTTACTGTTAAGCCAAAATATATTGAAATATCAACTCTTATTACTCAAAAGAAAGAAATAGATAATAAGGACGAGTTGTATAAAAATAATTATGAAACTTTAGAAAAGAAATTATTAACAAAAATAAATAAAATAATTAATATCTCTCATAAATATATTTCAGAAAAAATAAATACAAAATTAATGGATATAATAATAGAATATGTTTTAATCAGATTAAATAACATAAATAAACTAAAAATATTAAAATATTTAGTAATTAATAGAAATAAAATTAATAATAATTTATTAATAAATATATTAAATAATAAAAAATTTATAAATAATAATACTATTATATTAAATAATAAAAAATATTCGTTTGACACAAAAAAGAAAATTTGGAATGAATATAATTATAATAATGATAATAATGATAATAATAATAATAAAAAATTAATCTATTCAGAAATTTATGGATTTATTGAATTTAATAAAAGTAATAAAGTAGTATTTAAAATTATAGATAAAAGTAAGGATAAAAATACTATTACTCAAACAAAAGAAAAATCAATGAGATCAATAATTACTGGTAGATCATGTAATACACATCGCATAACCCAATTAATTAATATATGTAATAAAATTGGATATAAATTTAAAATACAAAATAAGAAAAAAAATGAACTATGTATTGTTATTGAATTAATTTTTAGATTAAAAAATATGGATAATAATATTATCTGGTTTTTAGATAAAACAATTAAAAATTGAATTATTATTTAAATAATAATATATTTTATTATATATAATATAATATAATATGAATAGTAATATATATACAAATAATGTCCTATACAAAAAAATAATTATTTCACCAAAATACCTAAGTAAGAATATAGAAAAATATATTGTCCGTAAATTAAAATATCAATGTGAAGGAAAATGTATTAGAGAAGGTTATGTATTAGAAGACAGTATTAATATTATTAGAAGATCTGTCGGTAAAACATATGGATGTGATTTTAGTGGAAATATAACATATGATGTTGTATACGGAGCTAAAATTTGTAATCCATTTGCAAATGATATTATTTATTGTGTAGTAAAAAATATAAATAAATTAGGTATTTTAGGTGAAAATGGTCCATTGTCAATAATTATTGCTAAACAATATCATACAGACAAAAGTATTTTTAAAAATATTGAAATAGGTGATTATATTAATATCAAAGTACTTGGTAAGAAATATGAATTAAATGATATTAAAATATCTGTAATTGGACAGATAGTCAAAGATGGAAAAATTAAAATTAAAAAAAAAATTAAAATAGTACAAGATAATCAAAATATCGAACCTTCAAATGATAAAGTTAAAAGTAATATAGAATTTGAAACTAATGTTCCTATAATTGATATTGCAAATGAAGATGAAAGTAATGATTTTTCTGATTCTAATCCTGAATCTGATTCTGATCCGGAAGAGTACTTAGAAGATTCAGATGATGATTTTGAATAGAAAAATATGGAAGAAGAGACTTAAAGATTTATATATTTTATATTATTATTATGATTAGTGAAAAATCAATAGAATATACAAATAAAGATTTAAAAGATCTAAAACTAACAATAAGTAAACTAAGTAAGAATGAGCATATTGAAATATATAGAATATTAAAATTACATACAAACTCTTTTACTGAAAATAATAATGGTATCTTTATTAATTTATCTAAATTAAATAATACTGCTATAAATATTTTATTTAATTTTGTTAAATTTAGAATTGGTTGTAATAAATTTTTGAATAAATCAGAAATAAATAGAAAAAAAAATAAAGAATTATTAAATAATCAAAATGAGAATGAGAATGAGAATGAGAATGAGAATGAGAATGAGGATAAGAATGAAAATGAAAATGAAAATGATATTAAAGAAATTGATAATAATGAACAGAATATTAAATATATTGATAATAATGAAAAATATAGTAATGACTTAAATTATGAAAATAAAAATACAAATAAATTTAATTTAAAAAAAAATAAAGAAAAATTTACAGGAATTAAAGCTAAAATTTTAAAAAATTATAAATCAAAAGATAAAGTTTCAAAAGAAGTTAATAAAAATATAAAAAAAAAGAAAAAGAAAAATGAAGAGAATTTAAATTAAAGTAATAACTATAATTAATAAAATTGAAAAAATATTTAAATATAATTTAATATAGAATAGTAAATTATATATATATATGTTAAGTGTTACTGATTTAATTTATACTTTGTCATCTGTACAAGAAAAAATAATTAATAAAAAAAAAGAAAACAATAAAGAATATGTAAAATGTCATGATTCATTATATAATAGATATGTAATTAAAAATAATTTTGATACTAAAAATATTTACTCGTGTATATCTGATATTATTGGTAATGATTTTTATATCTATATAAGTATTTTTAAAAATTCATTTATTGAATCAATATTAAATATATTATCAGATAAGTTTATATTATCTAATCAAAGAGATAAAAAGAAAAAAATTAATCTATTTAGAGAAAAAATTGGATATGATTTAAATGATAAGAATTTATATTATAAATTTGGATATAATAAAAATAGAAATACAAAAAAATCAAGATTACAGAAAGTACTACTAGAATTTAAAAAACCTATTATAAATGATGATATAATATTTCAACTAATTTCAAATTATTTAGATATAAATATATTTATATTTAATGTCAGTCCATATATAACACTTGATAATGTTTATTGTTATTACTCAAAAATAGATTCAGATAGATATTGTAAATTTAAACCAACAATATTTTTAGTAAATAAAAATAATAAATACGAAGCAATATTATCAAATAAACATAATGTTATTAATTATTCGGTATTTAGTAGTATAATAGATTATCTTTACGATAATTATGTAAAAGATAATATTGAAAAAGAATTAGAAATAATTGATGAAGATGTAAAAACTGATAATAGTTTAAATAATGAAGTAGATACAGATAACGCAGATACAGAGAACGTAGATGATGAGAACGTAGATACAGATAACATAGATACAGACAACGCAGATACAGACAAAGCAGATACAGATAACGTAGATGCTGAGAACGTAGATGCAGATATAGATGATAGTGATGATGATGATGTGAATGATGATGAAAATGTAGATGATGATGATGTGAATGATGATGATGATGTGAATGATGATGAAAATGTAGATGATGAAAATGTAGATGATGAAAATGTAGATGATGAAAATGCAGATGATGTGGGAGATGACGTGGAAGATGATGTGGAAGATGATGTGGTAGATGACGTTGAAGATGATGTGGAAGATGACGTGGAAGATGACGATGTGAAAGATGGTTCAGATCATAAAATATTGACTAAAAAATATTTAAAATCAATGAAAATATTGGAATTAAGAGATTTTGCAAAAGAAAGAGATGTTACAATATATAAAAAATCAAAAAAAACAAATAAAGATATATTTAAATTAAAAAATGAATTAATAAATGATATATTGAATAACTAAAATATATTTAAATAAAAGTCTATAAATATAGTATATGGATATAACAGAATTTGAAAATTCAAAAATAAATGATTATATTAAAAATAGAATAAACAATAATGAAATTGAATTTGAAGTTAGATTTTTTAATGATAAGATAGATAAAAGTATTTTTAATAATATTTTAAATTATTTAACATTCAATGAGCAAAATGGTGGTCTTGATTTAAAGTTCACTGCTCATAATTCATTATGTGTAACAACAAATTATGGAAATACACGTATTTTAATTGATCATGAAAATAATATAAAGAAATATTGGCTAACAGATAGTTTCGAAAAAATAGATCATTCTTTTTTAATAAAAAAAAAAATAGATAATTTAGATATATCTAATTATGATATTAGATTTAGTCTAGCTAGTGAAAAAAATGTAAATTACAATAGTAAAGATAATAAACAATTTTTTTTTAATAAAAATAAAGAAAAAATATTTAGATTAAAAAATAGAATTAGCATTATATCAAAAAGTGGTAATTTTAGATTTGATTTAACAGTTGTTAAAATGGGTAATGGCTTAAACTTTAAAGATTCTAAAACAGTTAAAGCTAATAAAAAATATGAAGTTGAGTTAGAGTATATTGGTAATTTAGAATCGGTGGATGAAATATATAATGATCTTTTTTATAATATTGGAATTTTAATGCAAATATTTAATAAAAATAAGTATATTATATCTAATTATGAAACTAATTTAGTTTTAGATCATTATAAGAAAAATTTAGATAATATTAATAATACCTTTAAAGGTAATGCATATAATAATAATTATAGAAAATATTTTATTGCAGCTAATCCTGTAACATTGCATTTAGAAAATATAATTGAATCAAATAACAATATAAATATTTATAATAATTATGCTGCAACATTAAAAGCAGATGGAATGAGATATTTACTTTATGTTGTAAATTCAGAAGATGAATATAAAGATATGATATATTTAATTAATAATAATTTTCAATTTATAAAAACAGGATATAAATTAGATGGTTTTGGTGGAACAATATTAGAGGGTGAATATATTCCAAGTAAGAAAATGATATTATTGTATGATGCATTATATTTTAAAAATAAAGATATTAGAAAATTGCAATTTGATGCACCATTAACAAAAAAAATCAGTAATGATAATAATAATACTAGAATTGATTTTTTGAGATCATTTATTAAATCATTAGAGAATATTGTACAAGATAATATTCTGATTACAGTTAAAAAATATGTATATTTAGATAAAGATCATATATTTGAAAATATTAATAAATTATGGGCATCAAAAGATAATATTGATTTTAAAACTGATGGAATAATTTTTATGCCATTAACAGACCATTATCCGAGTAGAGGTGGTGCATGGAAATCTTTATTAAAATGGAAACCACCAGAATATAATTCAATTGATTTTTTAGTAAAAGTTTTAAGAGATGAAAATGGTTCAGAGAAAATGACACCATATATTGATCTTAGTAAAGTAAAAAATTTAAAATCTAAGACAAAGAGATATAAAACTTTAATATTACATGTTGGATCAATTAAAGATACTTACAATAAGACGACAAAGAAATGGATAAAGAAATCTGTTCCAAGTGAATTTTCCCCACCATCAAATATTGTAACTGGATTAGATCCAGATATTATGATTAATCATGCAAATATATTTGCAAATTATCAAAACAAAATTTTTGCGAATGATCCAATTCATGATATAAGAGAGGAAATAAAGGATGATACAATTGTTGAATTTATCTATGATAATAAAGAATCAGATAAAAAATTTTGTTGGAAGCCAATTAGAATAAGACATGATAAAACTAATAAATATAAAAATGGTGAAAATATGTTTGGAAATTTCAACAAAACGGCAAATGATATATGGAAAAATATAAATAATCCGGTATCAACACATATGATTACAACTGGTGAAATAGATACATCTAAATTGAAGGAAAAATCATATTATTCATCTTGTGAGGCAAATAGTTATGATCCAAAGAAAAGAATGCCATTTCAAAATTTCCACAATTTATATGTTAAAAAGAATTTAATAATGAGTGTATCACCAGCTATTAAGGCTAAAATTAGAAAACAAATGGGTCAATTATTAGATTTAGCATGTGGAAAGAGCGGTGATTTGTCTAAATGGAAAGCTGCCTATCTGAGAAGAGTTATTTGTATTGACATTGATAAAAAATGTATAGATTATGCAATTAGTTATTATAAATCATTTCCTAGGCCAAAGCCATCTGCATATTATGTATGGGGCGATACAAGTAGATTAATTTTTCCAAATCAAGATGCTGGTTTAAATGACATGCAGAAAGTGCGTTTAAAAGAATACATCCCAACAAAGAATAATTTTGACATAGTAAGTTGTCAATTTTGTTTACATTATTATTTTGAGAGTGAAACAAAACTAAATAATTTAATTCAGAATATTAAAGATAATTTAAAAATTGGTGGATATTTTATCGGAACATGTTTTGATGGTAAGAAAGTATTTGATTCATTAAAAGGTAAAAAAGAAGTTAGTGATGAAAAGAATGGTAATACTTTATGGAAAATAAAGAAAGAATATAAGATTAGAACATTTACAGATAAGAAACCGTACTATAATACAAAGGTATCCGTTTTTGTAAAAAGTATAGGAAATTATCATGATGAATATTTAGTAAATTTTAAGTATTTTGAAAAAATTATGAATAAGAATGGATTTAAGATAGTAAGTTTGAAATCATTTGAAGAGCATTATAATGAATTGATGAATTCAAGTAATAAGTTAAAAAAATCATGTGAAATGTCAGATGAAGAGAAAAGATTCAGTTTTTTGAATAGTACATTTACATTTCAGAGAGTAAAGTAATCAGAATAATAATTAGTTATTATGAAACCCATTTAAACATATTAATCAAATAATAATTATGTTGATTAATAAAAATATACCAATTAATCTAAATATAGAAATTAGTTATATAGTAGGATCATATGATAATGATAAGAGGGTTCTTTTTAAAAAATTTGATAATCAGATAAAAAAATGTAAGTCGCAGATTGATGAATTAGATAATATTAATGACTGGGATAAGGCAAAAAAATATTTAAATCCATTTGAATTGATACATATAACATCAAATAATCAAAGAAAAAATAGTGTAGCACATTATAATCCAATAAGTAGATCATATTTTAAAATGATAGAAATGATAAATAAATTTAATTTATGTAATATGGATGATCCAATGGTAGTTAGTAATCTTGCAGAAGGTCCAGGTGGATTTATGGAAGCAATATTATATTATAGAAATAATTATGATGATGTTATTAAAGGTATTACATTAAAATCTAAAAAGAATAGTGTGCCAAGTTGGAATAAATTTTCAAATCTAATAAAAAAATATAAAAATATTCAAACGTATTATGGTAATTTATATAATTTAAAAACAATTATGAATTATGCGAATACATTTGAAGATAGAGGTGTTGATTTGGTAACAGGTGACGCTGGATTTGATTATTCATGTGATTTCAATAGCCAAGAGGTTATTTCACATAGAATTATTTTTTCTGAAATACTAGCAGCATTAATTATTCAAAAAGTAGGTGGAAGTTTTATATGTAAAATATTTGATACCTTTCATATACTAACACTTAAATTAATATATATATTGTATTGTTTATATGATGAAGTAAATTTATATAAACCGGCTACAAGTAGGAAAGCAAATTCAGAAAAATATATTGTTTGTAAAGGATTTAGAGGTATTGATGAAAATCTTTTAGCAAATTTATGTAAGATTCATACAGAATGGCATGAGCTTTCACTTGATAATAAAACAATATTAGATATTGATAATATAAAATTACCAAATGAATTTGTGAGATATATGTTCGAATATAATTCAAATTTTATAAATAATCAGATGAAATATATTAATAATACTATTGAACTAACTAAATCATTTGATAGAAATATTATTCATGAACTAATTTGTAAACAAACAAATAATGCAATTGAATGGTGTAAACAAAATAATTTAGAACTTAACTACAAAAGTAAATATTTATATTATTATAATATTAATAATAATACTGATGTAAAAGTTATATAATTTATAGATAATTAAAAGAATTATTTATTAACAGATTAATATATTAGAAAATTAATATATTAATTTATTTATGATTAGAAAATATAATTTATATTTACTCCTTATTCTTTGTTATTTTTTCATATAAATTTTTTAAATCATTGTTTTTTTCTTTTTTATCACTTATATCTATTTTATCAACATGTTTTTTTACATATTTGTTATAATATTCAATACCAACCTTTTTATTTGCATCATCATAAGATACTTCATTATTATCTACTTTATCTTTCATTGATAACATATTTTTTAATTTAGCAATATCAAAATTAATAGGATCCTCAATAATCATTCTGAATAATGATGGATAGAATCTATCAAGTTGATCAAATTCTTGTCTTAATTTTTGTTCATATAGAATTTTATTCTTTGATTTAATCTGTCTATACTCTTTTGTTTTTGATTTTTTTAAGAGTTTTTTTACATGTATTAATATTTTTTGATTTTTATTAAGACCTTCCCATGATTTATTTTTTAAATCATCCATTACTTCTTTTGATAATTGTGGAATAGATTCACTTTTATTAACAACTTTTGCATTCATATAATAATGTTATATAAATTATTTTTAAATATTATACTTTATTATATGAATACAAAAATTATAATTATAATTGGATTAATTGTATTATCAATTACTTATTTATCAACAAAATGCACACTAAATAACTTCAGTAATATGTTAGAAAACTTTGATAATGTTGATTATTTTACCAATGATTATGTTAATTTGTATGATAATACATTTGATTATGATGATATGTATAAAAATGATATTGAGATAATAATAAACAAAGTTATAAAAAATATTAATAATAAGGATATTTCTATTTTAGATGCTGGATGTGGTTTAGGGAAACATTTGAAGTACATTTATAAAAAATATAATACAATTGCAATAGATAGATCAAAAAATATGTTAAATAATGCTAAGAAAAAATGTCCTAATGCAACTTTTTTGCTAGGAGATATTATAAATAATAATTTATTTGATTCTCAATCATTTAATGTGATATATTCGTTATTAGATTCTTTATATCATAATAATCAAGATAATCAAATAGATATTATTAAAAATTTCCATAGTTGGTTAAAACCAAATGGGTATTTATGTGTTCATATATTTAACAAAAATAAACTTGATCCAGGTCCGATGCCTTTTACACAGTATAGTGATGTTAATAATATTAATCAGGCTGTGACACATTTTGATGATTATTCTCATATAGCTAATTTTAATATTAAGGATAAACATGTTGAATATAATGAAATATATGAAAGAGATGGATTAGATAATTTATCACATGTTACTAAATTATTTATTGATAATAAGAACAATCAGATAGAAACTATATTAAGTATTGGTTTTAAATTAATTGAAGTTTATTCATTAAAAAATATATATATCCCAGACTTTGAATTGTATGTTTTTAAAAAAATATAAATGTAGTCTAAATATATATGAAAAATAATAAATCCATTCCAGCATTAACTAATAGTTCAATTATAGGTGGTGTATTTACTAGTACAATTAAAGGTGGAAATACTAATAATATAAGTAATCCGAAAAAGTCAGAATACACAGGTTTATGTACAATTAATGGCAGAAAAAAAAGAGTAGTATTAAATAAAAATCAAGATTTACAAGAAAATTTTGATATTAATAAATATTATTTAGATAATAATGTAATTTTATATATATTTAATATTTTATTATTATTATTATTATTTATTGTATTTAAAAAAAAATATTAGTATAGTATATAATGCCTAAAAAAGGATATACTGAATCTCAATTTAGAAAAGATTTACAAGATCTTAATAAACTTATTAACTCTTTTAATAGCTCTGTTGGAAAAAAATCTAGAAGAAAATCATCTAGAAAACAGAGTGGTGGAAAAAAAGCTGATGGTGAAAGAAGATTTATAGTTGTCGAAGTCAATGGTAAAAAAGTAAAACCATTTGGACGTTATTCGTCTAAGCCAACTAAAATGAATCCTGCTTCACCAGGCCAAGCTGCCAAAAGAGCATATAAACAGATTTGTTTAAAACATAAGTTAAAGGGAACCAAATGCAATGTTACATTTTCTTTAAGAGAAACTACAAGGGGTAGTTCAAAAAAAGTATATGGGCCTTACAAGGGATCTATGAAAAAACTTAAAAAACCTCGTGTTTTCGAGAGAGATGGTAAAAAGATTACATCTCGTTTTGAAGCTATTGTTAAAAGTGTAAAAACTAAAAACAAGAAATAAGTAAAATTTAATTTAATAACAATATTATATATTATCTATATAAATAATATATGACAAAAGATATTAATTATCATACTCTAAAAAAACCTGGTCCTCTTAATGACTTACATAATCAATTTGATCTTTTAAAAAGTACAAGTACTACTTTAAGTAATGGAACAAATCCACAATCATTAGAAATACCTAGTGGTGAGGTAGTTCAACCAACTGCATGTAATTTACACACAGGTGGAAATGTAAATAGTAATAAAAGAACATTTGTTTTAGTAGATTATCCATCACCTGGTAAAACATATGGATATTACAAAGGAAAATATCCAAAACAAGTTGCTAAGAAGGTAGCAAATTTTTTATCAAAAAAACATAATATTGGTAATAATGATCAAAAATTTGTTGTATTTACAATTAAAGAAATAACTCAAAAATCCAAAAAAGAAAATAAAGAATATAAATATATTGGAACAAGAATTAAATTAAATAAACCAAATGAAGTTAATTATAATGGTAAAATAATATATCATAATTATAATGTTTTAGTTTCTAAATATGATGATAGTTTTAATAATTCTTTTGATATTAATAAAGTAGTTTAATATTAATTATTCTAATTCTTTTGATATTAATTATTCTAAATAGTGTTTACGACATACAGCTTCATATATTGATGTAGATCCTACCAGAGTTATATCATCACCTTTAGTAATTCTTTTTGTAAAATTTGCAAGTGTTCCATCACCACATCTTAAACAATATGCAGATAATTGTGTTAAACTATCCGCATGTGGTATTAATTTTAATACATCTCCAAATTTATTTCTTTTAAAATCTCCGCTTAATCCTGCTGCAATTACTGTTTTATTAGTTGTATCAACGGTATTGCTAATAAAATCAAATGAATCAGCAAAAAATTGTAATTCTTCAATAATAATTATATCAGCATTATTAAAAGCCTCAGCATGTAATTTATGTATTTCATCTAATCTTTCAAGAGAAATACAATCTTCGTATACTTTTTTATCATGGGTTGTTATTTTTGTTGATCCATATCTATTATTAATTTGATGATTAATCGCTAATACATTTTTTCCAATAGACATATATCTATTCGCATGTTTAATTAATTCTGTACTCTTTCCTGAATACATAGGTCCAATTATTAATTCAAATCTACCACACATTTATAATATATACGTTATATATTATATTATTTATAGTTTTATATTCATTTTTTTAGTATATTACTTAAAGATTTACACAATTATTTTGTATAATGGAGGTACCAAAAAAAAAAAGAGGAAGAAAACCTAAAAAAAAAGAAAATAAAGAACCAGTTGTTAAAATTAAAAAAAAGAGAGGAAGAAAACCAAAAATTAAAGATAAAAATGCTGTAAAAGAAGTAAAAATACCTAAAAAGAGGGGTCGTAAACCTAAAATAAATGTAGTTGACAATAATTTAAATATATATGGTTCTAATGGTTCTAAAAATGTAAACAATATTGTAAATGATAATTATGAAAATATAATTCTTCATTTGCCAATTAAATCAAGTGAAATAATACAATCAGATTTTACTGAGAATATATTATTAAATTATAAACCTAGTTTGAAAGATCCAGAACCTTATGAACCTGATGAAATGTTAGATTATGCAAAAATAGATTTTAATAATAAAAAAGAAGTAAATAATAAAGAAAATAATGTAAATAAAAAATTTGATATTATCGTTGAAGATGATTTTACTGTAATTACTGATAAAAAAAATAAAAATGATGATACTAATACTGAAATTAAATATAAAGAAAGACAATTAGTAAATAAAAACATTAGAAATATTCAATATGAGTTTATTGATGGAAATAATAGAAATGAATGGCCATTAAGTGTTAATATAGCATGTAATTGGTGTTGTCATAAGTTTAAAGGCCCTCCTTGTGCAATACCATCTAAAATAATTAAAGGTGTATATCATGTATATGGTTGTTTTTGTAGTTTTAATTGTGCAGCGGCACATATTTTTGATAAAAAAGATATTAATATGTGGGAACATTATTCTCTTCTAATATTATTGTATAAATCAATTTACAATAAAAGTATATATAAGATACCCATTGCACCGCCAAGAGAAACTCTTAAAATATTTGGTGGATTTTATTCTATTGAGGAATATAGAGAAAATTTATATACAAATAATAAAATTTATAAAATAGTTCAACCACCGATGATATCATTGGTACCTAAGATAGAAGAAAATAAATTAGATTATGATTTTAAAAATAATAATAAACATTATATTCCTCTAGACGGAAAAATGTTGGATACTGCTGAGGAATCTCTTAGATTAAAAAGATCTAAACCAATTACAAATGTAAAGAATACTTTACAATCATACATGAATCTTAAAATTGTATAATAATTATTGATAAATAATTTAAATTAAACTAATTAATTTATTAATTTCATTCTCTAAATAGATATCATTATCTGAATGATTATCATTTTTTGAATTATATTCATTAATATTATCTAAAATATCATATAATATATCATCTATATTAGCTTCACCTAAATGCGATTTTAAATATTTAACGTATTTTATTAGAATTTTTCCCATTATTCCCCAGATATGTTTTACATTTATTATTTTTGTAATATATGTTTTATGCCAGGTATCATTAAATTCTGAAACGATTCTTAAATTTTCTAATATAAAATTATTCATTTTTATCATTATTTTTTTTTTATTTATCATTCCATTTGTTATGTTTATTTCAGAAATAAACAAACTTATTCTCCCAGCAACATATATTTCTGTATCTTTGTCAAAATTACATTTTTCCAAATTTTTAATTTGTGAAAGTATTTCACTATATTCACATTTAATATTAACAATGTATTCATTAAACATTTTTTTTTTTATTAGAGAAATAAATGCATATTCCTTTTAATTAAAAAAATCAATTTGATAATGTCTTAGGGTGGTATTATTATATAAAGATATTATATGATAATAATATAATGAGAATATTATCATGGGATATAGGTATAAATAATCTATCATATTGTTTATTGGAGAAAGATAATTCAGTATCGGGTTTTAAAATAATTGAATGGGATATTATTGATGTTTCTTCTGAGACAAAAAAAACTACTGATATTCTATATAATATACCGATTGAATTAGACAAAAGAAAGGATAAAAATTTTTTTGCAGTAGATTATGTTCTAATTGAAAACCAACCATCATTAAAAAACCCAAAAATGAAATCAGTACAAATGGGTGTTTATTGTTATTTTTTGATGAGAGGATTGATAGATTCCAGTATAAATAATAGTTCAATAAAAGATATTATTTTTATTTCTGCTCGATGCAAATTAACTATCTACGATGGTCCTGAGGTAGTATTAACAGTAAAATCAAAATATACACAGCGTAAAAAATTAGCCATAGCACACACAAAATATTTTTTAAAACATTATGATGAATTGTCTAATTTTATGCTATCTCATAAAAAAAAAGATGATTTGTGTGATTCCTTTTTACAAGCACTATATTATTTAAAAGTTAAGATTAATAAAGAAAAAAGGCCAAAAAAACCTAGAAAAACTAAGAAAAAAAAAGAAGACCAAGAACCAAAATCTGAACCGGAACCGAAGGAAGGACTAGATCAAGATAAGGAAATAAATTTAGATTAATTATAAGATATATTATTAATTAAATATAATAAAATTTAATGGAAATTATATTATATTCTATTTTTAAAATTAACCCAAATTTATATTAATCGCATTACTACTTTTTTTACCTCTCTTTTTTCTTCTTGTTCCTAATGTGACATTTCTTTCATCCATTTCACCTTCTGTATCTGAACCTAATTGGACACTATTTATTTGACCTAGGATATCATCTACACCTCTTGGTCCCGCCATATCTTGTGATTGTTGATTTTGTCTTGATGCCATTCTATCTGCTTTCATATTCACACCTGATCTCATCATATTCATTATATTATCTCTATCCTCTCCTAAATTTTCACCCATACTATTCATTGCTGCTTGTGATATATTTCTCATAATCTCAGGATTATTTTTAAGAATATCACCCATTCCTGGCATCGAAGACTTAAATAATGTATTTGTCATATGAAACATAAAAGCACTACCACCCATCATCATAAGTAACTTCAATTCAGGTGCCATTTGAACCTTGTCTGCATACTTGTCGTGTAATTCTTCAAATACTTCATCATAATCTGCTATATTTTCCATGCAACTTTCTGACCAACCATCGAGTTTTAAATCTAATGGATCAAATTTTCCATTTAAAAATTCGACACCACTTGCAAATGCCATAAGCATTTTTCTTTGGAATTTAACACTCTTATCAACATCTCTCTGTCTTTTTATCTTTGTAAATTCATATTGAATATCTTCGAGGGGTGATGCCATTGTATAACGTCTTGAAGAATTATATCCAGATTTTTCTAATCTACTTAATTTAAATAATATCTCATGTTTCTCTTGCTGAATCTCTTCATATGTTTTTTCTCTTCTAGGTTCTCTGAAACTATCAATTGATGAATTTGAACTACCACCTGAACTTCTTCTATCATCATCTGCATCATCATTATCTGTATCTATATTATTTACATCATTATCTGTAAAATTATAGTCATATGTATTCGTTTGTAATTTTTCACTTATACTAGAATCATCTGATCTATCACTACTTTTTCTAGGATTAGCCATTAGGCCAATATCATCCATCGGTACTAATTTTGGCTTACCTGTACTAGATGTTCTACCAATACCAGGATCCATTCTACTAACTTTAATATTATTATCATCAAATTTTAATGTATTATTAATTTTAACATTTGTTCCTTCATTTTCTTTATGTATAGATATATTATTCATTATGTATGTAATAGAAACTAATTATTTAAACTATACGCAATATAATATAAAATATATTATATTACTTTAAATAGTTATTCAACATTATTAGTTTAATTGTTTTTTATATTTATTTATTACTTGTTGTGCTTTTTCTAATTCATCCCTTGTAATAACACCATCATTATTTAGATCTAATTTAATAACATTTTTTGGTAAAATACAGGATGAACTATTTCCATCTAGTAAAAATCTGAATGTTAAAATGAATATTAATGTAATTAATATTGATATTTTTATATCTCTTGTTGCAATAAAACCAATGCAAAAAACAGAAATTGGTCTAAAAATTTTAGTTGCTAAAAATTTATCAACATGTAAAGGTATATCTTTTATAATATATTTACCAGATAAATTCATCATTATCATTATGAAGCCTGAAAAAAATTTACTATTATTCAAAAAAGTTAGTATATTATCTAACATATATAATAGTATTACATTAAATTTGTGATTAAATTTATTATTAAATTTATTATTAAATTTATTATTAAATTTATTATTAATTACCAATATTTTTTATGTCCATTTCAACTTCATCAAATAATTTAATTAAATCATCTTCTTTTTTATTTAATAAATCATTTTCATTATTTTCTTCATTCTTTTCTTCATTTGTCGAAATTACATTGTTTTTTTCTTTATTATTATTTGAGTTATATATGTTTGATAAACTTTCTAATTTATCTTTAATAGTCTTCATTGATGTACTTTCAAATTTATTATTGAAAAATTCATAATTAAATCTATTTTTCATATCACTATTAAAATATAAAGCAACCAAAATAATTAATAAAAATATATTGACATTATTCTTATTATATATTAAATAAATTATACTTAATAGAAATACAATAGATATATATAAATTATCATGGTATATATTCTCTATTTTTCTATCTGCAGATAAAAAAAAAATTATTATTATAAAAAAAGAAATAGAATAAATGTTTTTAAAGTATTTCATATAATATTATATCATATAATATATTATTTGATATAACTTATTATTAGTAAATTAAATAAAGAGTTTAAAGTTATACATCGTCTTAAAATAAATATATATGTCAATCAATAAAAAAAATTATGATTTATTGTGTTCTTCTTGCAAAGAAAAAATAAAACTAAGAAAAAATAGTAAAATTAAGTGTAAAAATAATATTATAATTTATAATTGTAGATCTACTTTATCTACTTATGATAAAATGATGAAAGATGTAAATGAACTTACAATGAAAGAATGGTTAGATAATTGGTGGACTTGTATACATTGATTATATACAATACTTAAAAATATATTATAAACATAATGTAAGATATGTCAGTAAATAGTATACAAAAAACTGTTAAAAATTTTAATAATAGATTAGAATGGGATGAATATTTTATGAGTGTCGCATATCTCATTACTGCAAGGTCCACATGTCACCGATTACAGGTTGGTTGTGTTATTGTAAAAGATAATAGAATATTAAGTTCAGGGTATAATGGATTTTTGCCAAAAGCACCACATAAAAGTTTTGTAAGAAATAATCATGAACAGGCAACTGTACATGCAGAACAGAATGCAATTACAGATTGTGCAGCCAGAGGTGTTATGGTAAAAGGTGCCACAGCATACATTACACATTATCCATGCATTAATTGTGCCAAGATATTAGCGGCATCTGGAATAACTAAAATAAAATTTCATGAGGATTATAAGAATGATGAGTTAGTGGAAAAAATATTGGAAAATGTTAATATTAATATTGAAAGGATTTAGTATTTTTTTGTTTATCTAAATACTTAATATATAAATACATTAAAAACATAGTAATAATCATTAATACAATTATATTTGTTTTTATATAATTATTTACATTGTTAATTTTACCTAATTTTAAAGAATGATTTTTAATTATTTTTTTTGAAATTAATGATGGCCTAACCATTTATTGTATATAGTATTATATAATTATAAATTATAAATAATTTGGTAAAATTATTTATAATTACAATTTATTTAATTTATGATTTTTTTATACTTTTATTATATCATTATTATAATAGAGATGAATAAAAATATTCAGTTGATTATTAATAGAATTAATAAAAAATCGATAGTTATTAATGTAAATCCATATTTATCAATTTATTCAATAAAAGTAATTATATCTAAAAATACAAATTTTCCAATAAAGGATATTAATTTAAAGTTTAATAATAAGATATTAAGAGATAATAAATCAGTTATTCACTATAAATTAAAGGATAAATCTATTATTTATTTAAATGAAGGTAAAATTAAAGGTGGAATTGAATATACAGAAATTATTGGTTATATTTATGTCTTTTTATCAATAGTAATAATACCCGTTTTTACACTTTTTATTATGTCTGGTCTAAATGTGTTATTTTCACAAGTTTATAAATTAATTGTTACAAAATGTATCAAATCAATATATAATTTATTTACCTCAACACGTACAAATATAGGGGCTGGTGTAGGGGCTAGTGTAGTCTATTTATCAGAGATAAATAGTTCAACATTGGGAAAGTTGACGGATAGTATTTCAGGTAGTGTAACATCATTATTTGGAACAATATTACATTATTTTGGATTATTTTTAGAATATGGTAGTTTATATTTTTTCAATTATATAGGAACAGCACTTTGTTTCTTTCCACTTATATATTTACTTAATAATGATCTTTGTGATTCTACAATTTTAGCAGATAAAGTTGGGTATTATGTTTCAATAGTTTTTATCATAATATATGGTATTTATAGATCACCTAAAATTATTATATCAAATATAAATAGTTATTTTAGAAGAAATCCATTATTGGCATTTTTGAGCCCTTTAATGGTAGCAACTAAAAAACTATCATCACATATTACGTTTGATCCAATTTATGCAATACCTATTATTGGTCAATTATTATTAGGCTATCACAGTATAATTGGTATCTCAATTGATACTTTGAATTATGGTGCTAGTTACATCAGAGGGATTAATCTTACATGCGATGGACTAAATGATCCTCAGAATAAAGATCAAGTAAACAAAGTTATTGATAAAATATTACCATTATTTTCTTATTTATTGATGTTAGATGAAGCAGTTAAAAAACAAAATAATAGAAAATATGATATTGTTGATTTACATGTTCCATCTAATATTCAGAATGAAGGTGGCAACAAGCCTGAAATATTTAAAATTTCTCTTGATTCTCAAAAAGATTTAATTAAACATGCTAAAAAATATATAGATCAGCTTGTATATTATTCTGCTAATTCAGTTGCACCTATCGTAAGAGATTGGCATGCAGAAAGATATATTAGCTTATTTAAATATTCATTTATTGCATTAATTGGCTTACCATTAAATCATCGAATTAAAGAACTCGAGAAAAAGTACGATAATATACCAAAACCTTTAGGTAAATTAAACTCTGCTAAAAGAATGAATGCATACAATATAATAAGAGAAGATATAGATAATAATATATCAGATATATATGATTTAGAAACCACCAGTAATTTAATGTATTTACCAACAGTTGGAGATGATGGTATTCTAAATTACAGTGAAACATATCCATTACCAATAACAGAAATTAAAGTAGGTGATAAATCCAGTAAAAAAGATATCTTAAAATCAATAGCCAAATGTTGGGTTAGTATGTTACAAAGATATAATAGTTCGGGTTTTATTGAACGTTTTAGTGATCCAGAATTATTAGATGTAATGTTTTCGCAAATTGGTTATAAAACAGTTTGTAGTTTATTAGATTCAATACAAAGTGTTGCCGATATTATAATTGATAGTGGTAATCCATTTGATTTAACAGATATGATTTGTTCTGGAAATATAGCAGGAATAGGTGCTGGAATTGCAATTATAGTATTATTTATTATGATTTTAGTTTATCATTTCTTTTCATGGAAATTATTTGGTAAAAAAATATAATCTAATATAATATTAGTAGATGAGTAATACATGTCAATGTAAATTACCAAATGACAAAAAACCAAATATCGCTAATGTTTTAAAAGGATCACTGGTATCTTCTTTAATAAATGCTTTTGTTTATTCAACTGTTGTTATTTCATTCTTTCTTGTTACAGAGTCATATTTCCATTTTTTTAATATTAAACATAAAGGATTATCAGTTAGTTTTATGAAAACTTTACTAGGAATACCAATTCTTAAATATATATTTGCAGCATTAATCGGATTTCCATTCGAATCTATATTTATTCTTATTTTGATTGGGACTTTTTCATATCATTTATATCAAACATTAATCTATGATAACCTTAAAAACTTCTATCCATATACAAATAAAGATGATCCATCATTAAAAGAAGATGAAGATAGATATTTTAAATTAGTGAAAAGTTTATTTAAATCAGTTGCACCTATTGGATTATATATTTTAGTATTAGTAGGTGTTATATTAGTTGATAAATTTTTATTTAAAGGTCTTGAAAAATTTAAATTTATATTGTATTTAATTTGGTTTATTGGATTGATTATGGTATCTGTTGGTCATTCAGGAGGAATAATAATAAATTATTTCAATAGCGATAATAAAAAAATAGATAGTAAAGATAAAAATGGTAATACAAAAGATTTAGTTATGATATTTACAATGTATAGTATATATTTATACGCGAAATGTATCGGGTTTAATTTTAATAGACAATTAGCAAAGAATGAAAATTTTTTTACAATATTTAAATCATTATTTATAGGATTATTCTTCTATTTAATGGTTATCAACATACTTTTCTTTTTAGTTAATTTTATACAAGGATTTTACTTAAAAATGTGGCATTTTTGTAAATAATTAAATTAACAATTTATAATATATATCTTATTACTTAAAGTAATAAGATATATATTTTATTATTATGTGTGGTATATTTTCATATTTAGGAAAAAGTATAGAAGAGGAAAAACTGGAAGAATATTCAAATAAAATTAAACATCGTGGGCCAGACAATAGTGTTTTCAAGAAAATTAAAAATGATTTGTATTTTGGATTTCATAGACTAATGGTTAATGGATTAGATGATATTAGTAATCAACCATTATATATTACTAATGAAACAGATGGGGGTGTGATCTTAATTTGTAACGGTGAGATTTATAATTATGATAAATTAGTTAATGAAGAAAATTTTAATTATAAAACTAAGAGTGATTGTGAAGTAATTGGACATATGTATTTAAAATATGGTATTAAAAAAACATTAGATAATTTAGATGGTGTTTTTTCATTTGTACTTTATGATGTAAAAAAAGATATTGTATATGTTGCAAGAGATCCACTTGGAATTCGTTCATTATTTATTGGAAAGAATGGCGATAACGAATTTGGATTTTGTAGTGAAATGAAGGGTTTGATGTTTTGTGATGAAATTAATCAATTTCCACCAGGGTGTTATTGGTCAAATAATGAGCCATCTACTTATACATCATATTACAATTTTAATTATAATATTGTTAAAGATAATGTTGAAGAAATTGAGCATAAACTTAATAATTTATTTACAGATGCAGTAAAGAAACGGTTAATGAGTGATAGACCAGTTGGATGTCTATTATCAGGTGGTTTAGATAGTACACTAACAGCAGCAATTGTAAAGAGATATTATGGTAAGATTAATACATATTCAATTGGATTAAAAAACAGTGTTGATTTAGAATTTGCTAGAATCGCAGCAAATTATATTGAAAGTAATCATCATGAAGTTGAAGTAACAGAAAAAGATTTTTTATCTTTTATTGAACCAACGATTAAGCAGATTGAGAGTTTTTGTACAACAACAGTGAGAGCATCAGTTGGCAATTACATGATTAGTAAATATATTTCCGAGAATACAGAAGATAAAGTTATTTATTGTGGAGATGTATCTGATGAAATTTTCGCATCATATAGAGGATTTATGAAAGCACCGAATAGTGATGATTTTTTTTATGAAAATTGTAAATTAGTTAAGGATGTCCATAAATATGATGTGCTTAGATCAGATAAGTCAATTAGTGGTGCTGGATTAGAAGCAAGAGTTCCATTTGCAGATAGAGAATTTGTCAACTATGTTATGAGTATTGATCCAAAGCATAAGATGTTTAATGATGAAAGAATTGAAAAAAAAATAATTAGAGATGCATTTAATCATACAGATTTACTACCAGAAGAATTATTGTATCGCAGAAAAGAAGCATTTAGCGATGGCGTAAGTTCACAATCAAGAAGTTGGTTTGAAATTATTAAAGAATATGTTGATAAAATAATTCCTGATAATGAATTAGAGGAGAGATGTAATAGGTTTACACATTGTAAACCATATGATAAAGAATCATTATATTATCGAGAAATATATGAGAAATATTATGGAAATAAACATGATCATAATATTCCATATTATTGGAGACATCCATTTAATAAAAATTTAGATCCTTCTGCAAGGTTGTTAGATTGTTATAAAATAGATAATAATTATACCTATAATAAAAATATAAATTTAGTTTAAAACTAACATAATATTATCTAAATAATAATATATGAATCATAAAACAGTATTAATTTTATTTAATAAGATAAATAAGTTAGAAAAAAAAATGTTTATCCTTGATATGAAAATAAATAAATTAATTAATAAAAATAATATTAATAATATTAATAATAATAATAATATTGATGAGCTATTAAATAAATTAGATACACTTGAAAAAAATATTAATAATAATAATAATAAAA
>Ga0233412_10000041_pt1 | contig 69424 bp, 53 predicted proteins | sample Na_anoxic_4_MG_FD_180667 | JGI IMG/M metagenome (GOLD analysis project Ga0233412, IMG submission 180667) | Seawater microbial communities from Saanich Inlet, British Columbia, Canada - Na_anoxic_4_MG | ecosystem: Environmental > Aquatic > Marine > Inlet | place: Canada: British Columbia... | reverse complement strand
TTTTTCAAAAATTTTTTACAACTATCAAAAATAAAAAAAAAAAAAAAAATTTATGTATAATCAACTATATTACTATTTATGGTAACAAACTATATAATATTTATTTTACGAACCCTAAAAATCGCATTTTTGATCATTTTTCGAAAAATTAAGAATCTATCATCGAATATATTATGCCATGGGTCATTCCGAACCAGAAATCACAGTCTCTTATTTTTTTTTCATAAATATTTTTTGTTATCATATATGCTGCCAATGTACTCATTAATTTCATAGATAAATGGCAAAATATGTTAATATAATAAGCTATATACAGTTCATTGGAAGCATAACACTTAGGTTGCCCAAATGGATAATCAACTATTCTATGACATATTAAATATTTATCATATGAAATTACACGCTTATGTATGTCATTCTTACCATACACAAACCCGAATAACAACCCAAATATAAATGGAAGATACATTTTAATATAATTCATTTTTATGATTAAAAAAAATAACATTTAATTTCAATTTTATATTCAATCAAATTCATATCCACGTCGTTGAAACATTTCTGTGAAAAACCGAATATAATATTTATAATTATTATCATGTAACCAATCAGGTATCATGGATATGCCTTGGCCTCTTTTGGAATGTCTACTTCCAGTAAATAATAATATTTCAAACAAACGTATTATTTTTTTATCAAAATCACTGAATTCATTCTTATCAACGCGATACTTACTTTTATACACATATCTATTATAATTCATATCACTATACACACGAAACTTTTTTTTATTTTTTAAATGAATAAAATTCTTTATGTATCCAATACCCATAATATTATTAAAATCGTTATTCATTTCCATTATAAATATGCCCGATTTATATACTATACAGTCTCTTATTTTAATTGGTGTATTATATATACAGCCTTTCCATTCAGTTTTTTCTCTCCAATTTTTATTTTCATTCCATGTTTTATTATTAAAACGAGTAGTAGCTATTTGTATTTTCATTGATTTATTTTTCATATATTTAAAAAAAATCAATTTTATAAAGAATTGTATTTGTATTTAAATATGCTATATCATGTAAAGTCTAATCCAGTAGTAATACCAGATATAATAACGTTTTGACCTATTCCAGTCACACGCCCACATTCATATACCATATTTGGCATGATATCGTTTGGATCTTTTAGGTAATATACTACGTCCCCATTCATTTCACGAATACAGTCACCAAGCCATTTAGAAACAGATTCAATTACCTTTTCGTATGTGGTGTCCGTGTCTGGGATTATTATTACTCTCAACCCAAGGTCTTTTCTCGAGATTCGAACTTCCATATGTATTGGACAGATATCGTACATTTTATCTCTTACCTTACGTCGATCGATATTCAGAATATTCATATCAAATCTTAAATAATATTCCATAATTTTTATCATTTATTTTCATATATTTAAAAAATCAATTTTATAAAGAATTATATTTGTGTTTAAAACGCTCCTTTATGTAATTTCTCTCTTTAATCGTTAGTTTGAAATAATCAAATAATACTTCATCACTTACTATATTGTTTTTAAAATACGGTATGTTTGTTATATCTGGTAACATCTCAAATATGTATTTTTCCAAATATTTCATACGATATCTTGTACTATCATATAATGTCATTACCATTTCAGTAGATAAAAATTTCTTCAATATAATTAAATCTTCTATAGACTTGTTTATAATTACATAATTATCACGATTTGATATACCATATTCACCTTTTTTATCCAAATATGGAAAGCCATACATTTTATGACCCAATACCAATTTTTGAATACCATAAAATGATAATGGAATATTACTATAATTTATTACCAAATATGGATCAACCTTGTTTTTAATCCTGGTTGTTTTTATATTTTTAAAAGAAGTTTCATTGTATAAAAGAGAGATTTGTGCATTTTTTGATGGCATATTCGTTTTTTTAGTAATTGATTTTAAAGAACCATATGTTTCAACACAATATTGCAATTTTTGTATAATGGAACATAAAAATAGTGGTATTGGAGATTGTTCTTTTAATTTATAAGTTACATAATCCATATGTATTTTATCATACAATTGTATATAACCTGGATTTTCACATTTTTTTAATAAAAAATAACACGTGGGCGTTTGAGCCTCTTTTTTAAAGACCGTATTTGTTTCTGTATTTGTAAAACAATGTACTTTTTTTATATCATATTGCATCATATAATCATACATATCATTTCTACAGGGTTTCATCCAGATTGATGGTATAATAAAAGATAGTAATCCATCATTTTTTAAATTATATATGCTTTGTTTGACAAATGAATACCATATGGTTTTTCCGTCACTTTTTTTATTATTCACATTATTTGTCGGTACCTTTATCAACCCAGATGAATTATATGGTGGATTTCCAATTATCACATCAAAAGTAAAATCGAATTTATATTTTGTATAATCACACTGAATAATATTCGAATTATTTCCAAAAATGGTTTTCAATATAGAAATATTTTCTGGATTGATTTCTACCATATACAACATATTTGTTAAGATATGTTCCTTTCTTTTTAAAGGATCCTTTATACTATCAAAGAGAGATTCATACAATTTATTATATAAAAATATAGAAAAGAACCCTCTTCCAGTACCTGGATCCAACCATTTTAAATTCGGATTTTTAAATATTTTTTCAGGAAAAAGAGAAAACATAGATTCGATTAATGAATATGGAGTGTGAATTTCACCAAATTCTCTCTTATAATATTTATTTATTGATAAATTTTGTGTTTTTTTATCTATTTTAAACATATTATTTTATAAAATGTTTAAAAATTACTATTATAAACGCTAATATTGATACAATTGCTCAATAGATAATGTAAAATTCCAATCCAAACCTCTTAAATCCACTATTTCACCCTTATCATCTACTAATTTAATTTTTAATCTATCAATATCTACAGGTCCAAAATATTCCCTTGTATTTTGATATATATGTGTTGAACTGTAATATTCATAGCGTTCATGGGGTAGTTTATCTAATTTTATCATACCAATTACATTTTGTGATAATGGTGGTGTAATGCGTTTATTATTGATTTCATTCTGATTCAATATATTTTCTATAGTATAAGCCTGTTTTTGTGTTATTGCCATTAATTCTTCTCCATTTTCTCCATTAGGAGGATCAATATTATTTTTATTATATCTTGTATCTACCTTGTATTTCCCATTTGAATTTAATGAATAACTAATGTCTTGTGAGAAATACTTTGGTAATTTCAATTTTAAATTATAATCGGTTATATTAATAATCCCCTTATTTATGTAATTATTATTATAATCATCAACAACTATATACAAATGCTTAGGTCCAAATGTATTCATAGGACTTTGACCAATTACTTTTTTAGATAACGAAAAACTAAGATTACTTATATCATGTATTGTGGAATTTGCTGGTCTAAACCCTAATAACCAACCCAAATTACTATTTATTTTCCAATCATGTGATAAATCCCAAAATTTTATATTATTTCCGTTTGTTGCTGATATATCCACAATACCTGTTTTTTTATTATAATTAATATGACAATGATCATTGAAAATCGTATTATTACTAATTTCTACTATTAATTCCTCCTTTGTATAAATTCCATCCGATATATCTACTCTACTACTATCCACATAAAAAAAATTATTATATTTAGTTTCAGATATATTATACCAAGAATACGGAATACAATATGAATACATCCGCATAGAAATGACATTTTTCAATGGTTCAGACAAATCCATTGTATAATTAGTGGCACAACTAACAGAATTTACATCCTTGCTATATGGTAGTATATGTTGTCTATGTTCAGAATCTATACATAATAATCTATTAATTGTATTTTTATAATTTGGATTGATATGATCCTGTGTTACAGTTATATTTTTATTGTGTTTTATATTTAAAAATTTTCTTTCTATAATGGTATCATCAACTATATCTGTTTTTTGGTCCTTTTCTTCTTCTATATTAACTATTATCTTTTCACGCGCCTTTTCAAAAAAATCCACCAAATCATTATTTCCCTGTTTTTTTAATTTTTCAATCAATTGATTTATTTTATCATTTGCTTCACCTTCAGTTGCAGATTCATTAATATTTAATATTTCATATAAATCCGACAATGAGTAATTATCGATATTTTCATCCATATTATTATATAAAGAATTATATATTTATTATATAAATATTAATTTATATAATGAATATCATAACAATAACTATTATTATTTCATTTGGTTTATTTATATTTATAGGTATCAAATTAATACCTATAATTTGCAAAAAAAATTATGAATCTTTTTAATACTCAATGTGGGGCTCGAACCCACGACCCTGGGCTCATAAGACCCATGCTCTACCAACTGAGCTAAATGAGTTAGTATATAATATATATGATAAATTTATCTTTATATTACTTTACTATATTTTTCTACTATTTTTAATTTTTTTTTCTTTTTTTTTATCACATTATCAAATAATTGTTTTATAATTATCTCCTTTCGCTTTTGAACACTTAAACAATATTCATCCATTGTTTCACCATTATCAATATCGAAATGAGATACCAAACTATGTACATCAACTGTATCAGCCCTTTGTCCGATTCTATAAATTCTACCAATCGCCTGTTGTTCAACTGCAGGATTCCAGTGAGGACTGGTGAAGTATATTTGTTCATACTGTTGCAAGTTTAATCCATCACTACCACATTGAATTTGAATTATTAATACATCAATATTATTACTTGTCAGTAATATTCTCCTCATATTTTTAGGAGTGCTACCATTTACTATACCAACTACATAATCATCATTACTCAAAATCTGTTGTATTTTTTCACCCTCCTTAATAAATGAACAAAATACTATTTTTTTCTTACATTTATCACTCTTTTTTATTAAATCAATAAGATAATCTATCTTACTATTATCTAATGTATCGAAGTTTGGTATATTTTCTTCTTCGTCAGTATCACTATTTAAACTACTCATTTCTTCATCATTATTTTGTGTTAATTTTTTTTTAACACAATTTTCCAATAATTTTGAATATGCACATACTTGTTTCGCTCTACAAGCATATGAAAACCAACAATCCATATATTTTATTAAATCACTCTGTTTTCGATTTAAATTATGATTTAATAAATTCATACAACTATGAATATCTTCTGATATTAGTTTTTCTTCGTTTTTAAATGGCACTTTATGAACATGTAAATTTAATTTTGGCATCTTAATATTAACATTTTTTTTTGTATTATACATCATATACTTTTTTATAACTGCCATTTGATTATCAATATCCTTACTTTTAATACCATTAATTAATTCTGGAATACGTGATAATAAACACAATGATACAACGTCACTCCATCGATTTTGTATAGGGGTACCAGTCATCATCCAATAAATATCACTATTTATTTTTGTAGCACCACTATATAACTTTGAAGCACCATTCCTCATATTATGAGCCTCATCATATATAACCCGATCCCATTTTATATTCCACAATGGACTACGGATTTCTTGATTTTTATATTTTCTACATGATATCATACCATATGTAGTAACAATTATTGATTGATTATTAAGAATACGCATTTTGGTATTATAATCCATAGCATTTAATTTTGCAGATGAACTATACACATAAGGTTCTATTTGAAGTATATCCCTTATTTTATCTATCCATTGATTAATTAGTGCTTTTGGCAATACAATTAATGTGCACATTTTTGGATTTAACTTAATACATGATAGCATTAAAATTGTTTTTCCCAAACCCATCTCATAACATAATAACCCCCCTCCTGTTTTTTCCTTATTATAACACCATTCAAATCCATTAACTTGATATCTCTTAACATTATAACCTATCGATTTTATGAAACCGACAAATCTATTTTTAGAATTCATCCTAGTAATTATTTTATTATTTCTATATAATTGATATATAACGGTTAAAAAAAATCAATTTTTTATATAGACATTTTTTTCATTTTTTTATAATTTTTATTATGGTGAATGAGTTGACGCTTTTACCCTAGACATTATGGGACAATCATCATCTCTACGTATAATTTTATATGCTGATTTCCTTTGTAATTTTTCTTTATTCATGTCTTCTATTTTTTCTTCTAACATATTTACTCGATTATTCAATATAATAACACATTTTAATAATTCATCATTTATATTGGTGATTTGAGCTAATTGTTTTGGTATATTTTTTATTTCTTTATTTTTTATTTCTTCCATATTTTTTGAGATTATTTGTAGATTTGTAGTTGTTTTATATTCCATTTTTAATGAAATATAAAAAAACATATAAATCATTTCAATTTTATTTTAATGAATTTTTTATATTTTTTAAATAAATATATTTCTTATCCATATATTTCTTATAATAAGACATAATAATAGTTGAAAAAACAATCAAAAACATATATTCAATTACAGTTAAATTATGTATATTTTTATAAAATTTAATACAATAATAACATACTAAAATATATATCAAAGATAATATAATTAATACCCCATTATAAATTTTATCTATATTTATAACATTTATAACATCTATAACATCTTGATTATTTTTATTAACATATACATTTAAATAATTTATTAAAGCATTTTTATCATTTGAAACATTATCCTTATTAGACACACCATATACCCTTTTTGTATAATCAGTCGTAACATTCTTAATAATAGTTTTTAGAACATCCATATATATTATAGTTACATATCTGTTTTAAATATTTTTAGTATTATTTATATAAAATTGATTTGTAATGTATTTATAATAGTCACTATATTTATAATGGAAAACGATAGTAAAACCCTTTGTTTGATCAAAGAAATAAATGAAAAAATAAAAGTTCTCGAAAAAGAAAATAGCAAATACCAAAAACAAATCAAGGAAAATAAAAATCTAATTAAAGAAAAAGAACGGATTTTATGGAATAAATGTAATCATAATTGGGTACGCGATACAGCATGTAGTGATGATGATTTGTGTAAAAAATATTGTTCTATTTGTTTACTTCGAAATTGTTATTTATTTTAATCATAGTTGATTTATTAGTAATTTAGTAACATTATTAATTTTTGTGTTATTATCATTCGGTTTTTCAGAAATATTTTCCACAATTTCATTATTATTTATATGTGAAATTATGTCATTACCATATTGATCTATTTTTGTCGCACCAATCCCATCAATTTCACCTAACTCATCCAATGTTTTCGGTTTTGAATACACTATATTATTTATGACATTATCTGAAAATATACAAAATGCCGGTATATTTTTTTCTTTCGATTTATCATATCTATAATCTTTTAAAGATTTTACCAATGGATTGTTTAAATCCAATGGTATTTTAACACTCTTGGTTTTAATAATTTTTTTTTTTATTTTTTTCTTCACCGTATTTGTTTCATTGTCTTCCTTTTTAAAAGTATTTATATTATCATCACTAATAACCGATTTTATCATTTTTTCATTATAAAATTTATGAACCTTCTTATTTATAGTTATTTTACTTGGATCAAATGATTTTAAGTATAAACCATCCAAATTTTTAACACGCGATAAAGCAACATAACTTTGACCACATTCAAATATACCAGAACCAATATCAATTTCAGCCATATCAAGTGTAACACCCTGTGACTTATGAATAGTAATGGCCCATGATAATATTAGTGGTATTTGAGCGATGCCTACTCCAGGAATATTTTCCGATTCCCATACATGATAACACATTTTTCTAATACTACCGTTATTAAATTTAACTAGAGGAATACCATTATCCATTTTTATAATAACACCTTGACTACCATTACATATCGGTGTCGATGAATCCATGTCCAAATTAATAATACACATTACCTGTGAACCCATTTTAAGTGTTAAATCTTCGTTGCAATTTAAATTCTTCAACATAAAGTCCTGCTCAATCATTTTTCTTTTTTCATCAAATGATTTATTTATTTCTATATCATTTGATTTTTTTAAAAGAGTTATATCATCAATTCGCTTGTATTTATAATTATATTCTTTATCTCCAATTTTATTCATTTGTGTTTGATTTAATGACTCAACTGTACGTCTCAATGGATACAAACGAGTCGGTTCTATAATTGACTCTGGATCTATTTTCCTACCAATATATTTTTTTAATGCTTTTATGGTTGATTTTTTAATTTTACCAATGCGAATTTCATTTAATATTTTTACATATGCTTGGTCTTTTTGACGAAATATTTTTGTTAATTCAACTTGATGTTGAAACACATCATTCCATATCTTACTTTCAAAGCAAAATTGTGACGTTTCTCTATCATCCATATCACCAACTGGTGGTAATTGATAAAAGTCACCTGCAAATATTATTTGCATACCACCGAATGGTATATCTTTTTTTCTAACATTTCTACCTATTTTATCCAAAATGTTAAATATTTTTAATGACATCATACTTACTTCATCTACAATTAATATATCAACCGATTTCCAATTCTTCTTCTTATATCGATTCTTACATACACGGGCAATTATTTTATCATTATCACCCTTTGCTAATCCTATACCAGCCCAAGAATGCACAGTTTTTGCTTTTCTATTAAATAATAACGCAGAACATCCGGTCATAGAACACAATTGCAATCGCTTCCCATCTTCATTTGCTTCATCCACAATGTATTGTATTAATTTTGTTTTTCCAGTACCACCAGGTCCAGTAATAAATATATTATCACCTTGTAAATATTTATCATATATATATTGTTGTTCTTTTGATAGATTTATTTCCATAATTATTAATTATTAAAATAAATATATTATTAAATCAATTTTGTTATTTATTTATTTTTGTATATATTATTCCATTTATTATTAAAGTTATTACATAGTGTTTCACCTTTATCACAACAACTTACATCTAATTTGTTTTTAAACATGTATTTATTAATGCTATATAATGGTATAAAACTACTATCAGTACAATTAGAACCTTTATTTGTTATCTTTGCAAAATTATTTGTATCACTTTTATTCAAATATTTAAACATATTATAATCAACATAATTTATATTTTTTTGTTCATTTGGAAAGCAATTCATTATATAAAAGTATATAAAAAAATTTATGATAACTATAATAATGAACTGTCTTGGATTAACAAGATGTATTGAATTTATGAGACGAAGAAACAAACATATTCTAAGTGATATTGAATGGAAAGATACTATATCATATATACCACCTGTAAAAGAAGGCTTTGTAATAAAAGTATATGATGGAGATACAATTACAATTGCTACATGCGTAAATAATGATAAAACAATATATCGATTTTCAGTAAGATTAAATGGTATTGATTGTCCAGAAATGAAAACACATAATGAAAGCGAAAAAACATTGGCTGTAATGGCTAAAAATAGAGTAATTGAACTAATCTATAAAAAAAAAGTCATTCTTAAAGATGTCAAAATGGAAAAATATGGACGATTATTAGCAAATGTATATTATAATAATACATGCATTAACAAGTTACTTATCAAAGAACGATTGGCGTTAAAATATGACGGTGGTAAGAAGACAATACCAAAAGATTGGATGAAATTTCATAATAATACTAATTAGGTGTTATTTTTAAAAAATTTTATAAATTTATTACATATTAATATGATGGATTCATCATCGTTCCAGTATATATACAGAAAAAAAGAATCAATTAAAAAAAAAACAATAATTGTTCCCATTAATAATCCGAATGATTATTACAAAGTTTATATTAATCACGTTGATATTCACCCAAGCGGTTATGGTGAACTTAGTTTTGTCTATTTAGATGGTATTATCGATACATTTAAAGCCAATGGTAATGGTGGATTAAAATTTTATAATTATATTAAAAAGGAGTGGAATAATCAACGGTTTGCAAACTATTATTCAAGTGAATATTTATCAGAAAATATAAAAAAAATATCAAATGCTACTAAAAATTACACCATAGATTGTTTAAATATACATGGAACAAACACATGGTTTTGGAATACAAAAAACTACGGTTTAAAAGAAATTATAATAAAAGAAGATTCAAATTGGGGAGGCTGGAGGGATATCACCATATTCAATAATATATTACCAATTGTAACCACAACAAAGAGGCCAATTGCTACAACTACGTCTTACACAAAACCTTTAGTATATAATTATATTAACAAGACCATATTCAATTATATTGATGTAATACGGTATAATGACATAAATCGAACCATTTATAATTTTAAAGATAAAATTAGATACATCAATATAAACAAAACAATTACCATAGATAAAATTAATACCATAGATAAAATTAAATATCACTATATCAACAAAACATTATATAATTATGCAGACATCATTCGTTACCATTATGTGAATATAAGCATACCAAATTATATTGATAAAATTGTATATTACCATGTGAATAGAACATTGGTTAATTATATTTTTAAAACACACTATATCAACAAGACCATATACAATTATATAACTGAAACACAATATACGAAATCGAGTTTAATATCATATAATATATCGTGTAATACAACATATAATACTACCAGAAATGATACATTTGACGATATTTTATCACCACTCAATATAATATTATTTGGTATAATAGGTGTATTATCATCCTATATTTTTTATATGCATTTTAAATGTAACACAGTTGAAGACATTTGTGACACATATGATAAAATAAAAGAAATAATTACATGTTGTTTTTATACAGAAGAAGAAACAACAAATAAGAAAAAAAAAGAAATCGAAATGACAAATGAAACTAGTAATGATGATATGTATGATGATAATATAAAAGAAATAGAAACAAATGTTATTTTAGATGTTATTCAAACGAAAGAGGGAACAAAAACACGATATACTCGACGTGTTGAATTATGAAAATAAAAAATACTCACTACCTCTATCTCCGTTTTAATTGTATTGGCTTTATGATTATTGTATTTTCTTACTCTCACCGTTTGGACTTGCTATCGTCATTACCCACAGTTTCGAGCCATTATATACCCAATCTACTACGTTTTGATATATAATGGAGGACGAACTCTCACCCCCAAAGAGTAATCATAAATAGGAATTGAACCTATACTTGGTGAACCACACTATGATTAATTTAGAAAATTTAATTTCTCTATTATGTCAACTCCTTTGTTGCCGGACCAGGGCATTAACAAAGGCGTTGGTGCATTGCACTTTTCCACTTCTGGAGTTCAGGTGGTCAAATCTGCTTCACACCAGTCTACCGAGCAGTTTTAAGTCATATTCCAGGACTAAGGTAAGCATATTGTCCTTCTCCAATATTTATTCTTCAACATTCTCAATTGCATCTTCACGCTCATCAAAATGTCGCAAGCAAGTAGGTGTACTCTCTAATTCTTCCTTAGTCATAGTACCATTAGCAATCTTCTCATCGAATATTTGCTGTGCTGTCTTAATAGCAGCTTTCCTTGAAACGCGTGATGAACGACGATGTTGTGGTGTAAGTAACATTGTTTATTATTAATTTGTTTTATTATTATTTTATTTTATTATTATTTTATTTTATTATTATTTTATACTAATAATTATTAATTCAAATAATCATTTCAATTTTTTTTAACGAATTTTTTTAGAAAAAAAGAAAATTTAATTTCTCTTTTAATTAATATTGCAATTAATAATTCTCCATGTAATATGCCCCTACCATCGCAAATTACTGTGATTAACATCTCCGTCTAAAATCCCCATTTTCACATACCAATTCCCCTGGAATCTTCTATAATTTAATATTGCTCATCGCCTATTCTCCATATCGTACCCAATTCAAATATTTCAACCGCGACTTGTTCGGACTCCATATCGGTCGCCACTCCTTCGGTTGGTGCTTGGGGCGGGAGCTACCCACCTGTATATACGATACAATTTATTTTCCCTCCTATACCAATAGTCGATACCGACACACCAACTAGAATTTTCATTCATCATTGCTCGTGATTACGATTCAATTTTCAAGTTCTTACTTATTCGGACAATCCTGTTGCCACTCCTTTTCCAACTACTCGACATGGGGACCACCCATCACATTTTGGTATGGTATCTACTGTTATCCTTTATAATTTGGTTTAAACTATTCAGGATACCAGGGGAATGAAGAGGAATCTAACCTCTTGCCTACACCAGCCATAATAACCAGCTGTCAACAGACCATTCCTGCATTTAATTACTCTACTTTATTTAAATTCTCCAAAAGATTCATTACCAATTCTTCAATTCTAATTCATTAATTATCCTCCATTGTAATATGCCCCTACCATCGCAAATTACTGTGATTAACATCTTGACTCCCATAATCCCCATTTTCACCAATATATATATATATTCTATAAAATTCATTTCAATTTTTTTTAAACGGATTTTTTTCGATTTTTTTAATTTTCGGTATTTTATAATATTTTAACAGTCATATAGCATTGATATAATAAATATTATAAAAAAAGTTTCAATTTTGGAAATCCATAACTCTTATAAATTTTTATATTTATATTACACCTTTGAACATTTAAAACGTCTATTTCAACCATTTATATTTAGTGAATCCTTCAATAATTTCAGTATTATCATCGATAGAAAAACAATCTATTGTTGCATTTATTAAATAATCATCTCTTACAATATAAAGTAATTTTGTATTTGGGTCCCAATCACTACGGTAATTATTGTCATCCCCATTTAAAGAACGCATATGTAGATTATGTCTATTATAATACGAAACAGCATCGTTTTTTGTTTTAAATTTTCCCTTCATATAACCAATATGTTTAATTTTCCCACCTTGTGCTAACCAACCATTATCTCCTTCTTTTTCTGTAATAAATTCTAAAACTTCAAGAACATATGTGGCTTTTGTCATTTTATTATATATTAAAAATATCTTTAATATATTTTTATATCGGCATTTAAAACGTTCAAAGGTGTAAAAGTATCAAAAAAAAAGTTTATTTATAAGTATTTTTTTATTTTTTTATCATTTTTTTTATTTTTTAAATTTAATATATATTTAACATGCAAATTCTACTCGTCGAAGAGATTTAACATAATCATTATTAAAATCAATAATGCTTTGATTTTCCATCTCCGCATTTAGATTGGAAAATGGGTGTGTAGCCTCATCACGTTCATCTTGAATAACATATGTTACTTCATTCATTTCTTTCTGTGCAATATACTTAAAACTGCACTTAAGTATACGCTGGCGAATCTTATTCAAGGAGTTAATAACAGCGAATTTATGACCCCATACCATAATTCTACCAGTATTTCGACAATGCCATATGAATAACGCTTGTTGACGCTCAGTTGTCATTTTCATATAACAACCATCCCTTCCAATAACATCGCGTGCTATTTCATCCTGAACTTTAACCCAACCACTTACAAGATTATAATATGAACCAGCAAATCGATTTTCATATAACCCCTGTACGTTTTGAATAAAACGTTGATTGTCCATTGTCATAGTAACACCCATAGTATGTTGATTCATATGATGATAACATTCATTATAATCATTGAAATAAGTCAATTGCCAAAATTGTTTGGAATAAGCCATGTTTGTTTTTGAGTTTTGTTTTGTGGTTGTTTTTTGAGTTTGTCTTGATAACATTTATTATTGTTTTATACTGATATATATAAGACAAAATTTCATTTCAATTTTTTTTAAATGAATTTTTTTCAATAATTTAAAATTTATTATAATATTTAAAAAAATATATACTCTATAATAATGTATTCATAAAAGTTTGATGACAGTGACAACAAATGCATTCATACCAATACTTATTGGTCTGTTCAAAATCGCAATCACGAGCTATAGGATGAATCCATACAATATTTATATTTTAAGAAAAAAACGTCATTTTTTTTAAACATATTTTTATTATCTTCGTCTATTATTATTAAATATTTCTTCTATCATATCAGCAACCAACATACCAATTATAAAATCCATCATTTCAGGATCATTTCCAGCTATATATATAAATAGTAACATTACCAAGAAGATAAAACATAGAGATACTGGATGCAATTCAGGTTTTTTATCTTCATCATAACATTTGGTGGGATATTTTTCAATTATAGGTATAAACGGGTTATGTGATGGGTTTGATTCCACACAAATAGCATTATTCAATTCTTCATACTTCTTTCGATCATGTATATTGCGTTGAAATCTATTTTTAAGCACACCAATAACTAACCCTCTATTATATGCCGAAGCCGATGCTTCGCTTATACACAGTATAAATAAACAACTGATTATTATAGTATAAATTTTCATTTTCATTTTCATTTTGTTTTAATATTTTATATCAAATAAACAATTATAAAAAAATAATTTCAATTTTTTATAACAACGTTTTTTTAAATTTTAATACTATTATTTTGGTCCTTCACATACCCGTTTTCTACCATCACACAATCCAAAATAATAAGCATGTAATATATTCCATTCTTGGAAATCTCTATCTGTTGTTCGAGCAGTCAATTGTGGCTTTGAAAATTTTTCATATAAATCCATTTGCTCCTTATATATTTCACTCCACCACTTATAAAAGTAATAATCGTTTTTTTTGTATGTTAATTTGGCATATTTTATTATTTGATATATTTAAAATAATATAAATAATTTCAATTTTTTATAAGAGTCATTATTGTGGAATAGAGACAACATTCCCCTGAAAATGAATTGGGGGTGGGGGAGGCAATAAATTAAAGGATGTGGGTAATGCAACAGTAAAGTCAAATGAAGTAGGACAGGATGACTGACGTTGTACTTGTGAAAATTCTATATTATCTAACCCCAATGACATTTGTGATTGGGTTTGTGAAATGCTTCTGAACGCAAACTCTATAGCATTTTGATCCGAATGATGCACTGTTAATGCTGTTTTTTTATTAAATCCAAACTTTTCGGCCAATTGTTGCGAATCCAAATTTGCTGACATCAATATACTTTGCCCACCATTATTTCTGAATGTTTGCATTTTTAAACAACAATCGGATATGCTGTTGGTACTTACATTATCTGCACCATCTGTAATAATATTCAATATAGTAACTATTTTTGGATTTAATGTTTTAACTGAACGATGTAGTGAATTATAATATTCATCCTTAAGTTTCGCCAAATTATCAACTTCTTCTATTATAGTATCGATGAATCGAGTTGTATTTCTTGGATATAACTTATCATTTAATATATTTTTATCTATGATAATATCTTTTGCATGTACATTATCATAAATGGTTTCAACAATATCATCAAATGATCTAAACGTAACATTGATATTTGAACCATTTTCCTCGTATTGCCTTTTAATGTCATTTAAAAGCTTTTCACACATTTCTATATGTTTTCCACGCATTGAATTCATTGAACCTGAGCGATCAATTATAATACTATTAAATACTATTAACGGTGTTACTGTAGGTCTTTTATTTTCTGTTCGTTTAATTTTTTTTATAGAAGATAACATTTTATCAATTAATAACCATTTGTTTTTATTTCAATTTTATTAATTATTATATTTGTATTTTATTTTTTAATTTAATAATATAAATGTTATCTATAAAAGTATTACATTTGGAAAATAATGTTAAAAATTCTGATTGGTTTTCTAAAAATGACCTATATATTAAAATAATATATGGTAGTGAAATACGAAGAACAACAGTAAAATGGGATAAATATATGCCTGTGTGGAATGAACAATTTCTATTTAATATAGACAAACGGGTAGAAGATGTAGTTTTTGAAATATGTGATAGTGATAAATGGTCATCTGACGAATTATTGGAAAAATATGTTTATTCCATAGATTATAAAAATATGGAATTGGAAAAAAAACAAGTTGGAAAAATTGCCATTGAAATTGGGGATATTTTTGATTCATATAAAAATAAAATTATAATTTTGAAAGAACAATGCAAAAAAGGTAATGAACATAAAAACGCCATCAAAAAAATTCAACAATTTATTACAAATCATATGAGCGTTTTGAATTAATTTTGATAAATATTATTTAAAAAAATTTTGATTGGTGTTGGACCACAAGAGAAATAATTTAAATTCGACATATATCAGTCACATACCCATGCCCATATTTGGGTAAATATTAAATTATATGTAATTGTATTTTTTTAATTAAAAAAAATTGAAATGATTTGTCTCATTTTTTATAGATCATACAAAATGACATCATATAAAATATTACCATCAACGCGAAATTTATTTAAATCAACCATGTTAATAATAGCAATACAATCCATTTTATGGCTTTTATTTGTAAATAAATCATTTGCATTTGATATTGATCACAATATATCACAAGATATTTTAAAAAATAATTTTAGAGGTTCAATGCGAAAATTAGTAGATACATCACAAAAAGTAGAGTGTACATACCCAGATAATAATAATATTTGTGTATGTCCAGGACCATGCATGGAACATATTAAAAATTCAACAAATTGTGGATTAAAACATTGTTTTAAATGGAATAAAGAATTAAAACGATGCGAGGGTTCAGGTAAGGATCATACAACACCATTAATTTTAAGCGCCATACCAATATCATCACAGTTGGGAATTGGGTATGGAATAATAGGCAGATGGGATTTATTTGGCATGCAGTTAGGTATTACGTTTGGACCATGTATAATAATATGTATATTATCTTGTATATTATTATTAAAAAATAACGAGAATGAAACTGATGTCGATAACACTATTGAATTATACGGTTGTTTAAGTTATTGTACTGGATGTATTTGGTCAATAGCAATTCTAATATTTTATATATTGGCTATTATTTGGATGGCAACACCAAATGAAATTTTAGATAGTACAGGATGTCCTTTAACCGGATTTAAATGAATTGTATAATTGAAATAAAATTAAATTATAATAAATATAATTATTAAGAATACATTTAATTATTTTTTTAGTCGTATAACACTTCAAACGTCAATGCACAAGACCAATCCATCTTATTTAAGTTAATAACACGACCATATTCGTCTAATAATTGAATTCGAAGTTTTTGAATATCCACAGGGCCGAAATAATTTCTTTTCCTTAAACCATGTATCTGTGTAACAAAATTATCATTGGAATAATTACCATAATCACCGTTTGTTTTTTTCATAGATGATAAATTAATTCTTGCCAATATATTTTGATTCAATATAGATTCTGCAAATGCAGATTGAAAATAATTATTAGTATTATTATTAAAATCATCAACAACTATGTACATATATTTTGGTCCTGTTAAATCACAAACAGCCTCAGATTCAACAATTGTCCCATTTGAACTATTACTTGCATCAACTGTTATTTCTTCTTTTCTAAATCCTAATTTCCAACCTAATGTCATTTGTTTAGCTACCGTAGTATCTTTATGGAAATGTAATTTACGATTAGTAGTATTATCTATATTTTTAAAAACACTATGACCATTCACATTATTAATATAAAAACTAAATGATATATCATTTATTAAACCATTCATTGTACTTTCTATATTATTAGATAGGTCATTAGTACTTTTATTAAAATCATGAAAATAATTCCCATCGGATATATCATATGTAACATCGGATATATCAAAAGAAACATTTTTTTGTTCTTTTGAAAATGCATAATAGGAAAGGGGCATTTCAATAGACGCTAATTCTATAGAGAGAACATTTTTAACTGTCATTGGCAGATCTATATGCATATCACTACCTTCTGTATTATCATAATTAGAGCGAAATCTTGTATCAATATTAATCGTTTTTTTAATTGTCCTATAATTTATTGGATTTAAATGACCCGATGGCGCGTTATTAGAACCAACTACCCGACCAATATTCTTTTCCTTTACAGGTTTTTGAATAATATTATCACTATTGTGATTCTCACCAATTTTTATATGCTCTTTTAATTTTTTTGATACATTATTTAGAAACAATTGTAACTTATTTTTTTTTGTATTGCTCATATTAGGATCACTAGATAAATTATTATGTATATTTGTAATCGACTCATTTATATCTTTCTCTCTATATGGATGATTTAATTGTAATAATTTTTCCATTTCATTTAAACTATATTTTTCAATATTTAAATTAAACATTTAATATATTAAATGATATTATTTTTATTTTTTAAAATTATTATTTTTTAAAATAAATTATTCTAAACATTGATTATAATGAAATTCTTTGATAAAATACGTTGGCACAAACCGGATAAAAAAACCGGAGGTGGATATAAAAAAACCAACGACGGTAAGGTTGAATTTGAAAAAAAAGAACAAGAAAACGGTGTCGAAACTACAGAAGATAAAAATTATGAAATAGAAGAACACACAAAAATATTTGCCGGTGTTGATTTTGACGATAGTATTACTTATTATGAAAATGTTTACGATATTTCTATTGTAGCATTAGAATTAGATGCAAATTCAACAAAGGTACAAAAGGTAAATGATATGACTAACAACTCAAACACCGCAATTACTGTTATGACTGGAACACAACTCGAATTTTCAGCACCAGCGGGAAGTACATTGGGTACATTAAAATTAGATGATACAGGAACAGAGCATGTAATTACTTCTGTTTCCAATAGTTATACTGACACGGCAACCGCCAAAACTTTAACTATTAAAACAGAAGAAGAAAGCAAAACATATGAAGTATCTGTACAAACAAGTGGTCATAATTACACATTTAACCCTTATACTTCTACACCATTGCCATCTGATAAATTTCCGAGTGGTAACAACCCAAATATAACTATTAATGATGGAGATACAATTGTTTTTCATATTCAAGTCGATTCTATTCACCCATTTAATTTGGATGCCGGCAGCACAACTATTATAAATGGTGCTACGAGTGGTGAATACACTGTAACATTCGTAGAAGGAACAACATATACATACATCTGCAGTAATCACCCTGGTATGAATGGACAAATAATTGTTAACACAAAAAGTTTTTCAGATATATTTACCATAAATGTTATTAACGAAAATGTGAATCCATATAGTATGAGATTTTTCGATACAATTACGGGTGAAAATGAAATTACAGATGATATTAGCAATGCATCTTTTTTCAAAAAAGGTAAAACCTATATATTTGAAAAAATTACTACAATAAATGATGGTAACTTATCATTCGCATCATATAATAAGAGATTTGCTAATATATTTATTACTGATAATAGTAGTAATACATTTAATGATAATGGGGACCATAGTATAATTACTCCATTTATGTTTCCTAATAAAGATATTATAAAAACCAAAGGTTTAAATCTTCCAAATGCCGATATAAATGTTGGTGCAGGAACATTGATACCTGATAGAATAAAATTCCATATTCCAATGGATTATAATGGAAATCATTTAAAACTGGTATATTACGAAGACGGAAATGCTACTAGTGAAACACAATTTGATTCACCACCTAAATATACAGAAACAATTAATTTATTTTATGTTGAAACCGATAATACTGTAACTATTATGCCGGTTGAAAAACCAAAACCCATTAAGTTGGATTGGTATTCTGAAATAAAACCAGAAGCAGATGGTACTGAAATCGAAAATAACGATAAACTGAGATGGAAATATAAATTAGAAGGAGAAAACGATTGGAAAATATGGACTGGTCTGGGAGCTAATAGAAATAAATTTAATGATGAAGACTTTGATGCTATTAAAAATGAATCAGGGAAACGAATTAAAAAATTACAATTAGTTGGATTAGATGAAAATAATGATGAAACTGTACAAAAACAAGATTTTTTCATTAAAAAAGATTTAGAAGGTAAAAAGGAAGATATTCACGAAACAATTCGACATGTAGATGGAAATGTCAATATAAAAAAAATGGACTTACAAGGCAGACTAAGAGAGAAAAAACTCATTGGGGGGACAAAAGATGATATTGATAAAGAAAAAATTGAATATATGAGGGCAATGGTTGAACAAGAAAAATGGAAAGAAAGTGATAAAGATACATTAACCATTAAATCGAAAGACATGTTGGAAAAAATTGATGAAGGAAATTTTACAAAATTAAAGGATAAGGATCTTCATTTTAGAAAACCAATGAACGATGACAATTTTGATATACCAATGATTTCAGGTGATTATAAAAACATTGAAACATTATCTAACGTTGAAGTTAAAGACAAAAATATGTTTTATCCTTTAGTTCAACCAGGCGATTACATATGGTTTGATTTAAATGTATCTGGTCAAGAAGATATAAGCAAAAATAAAATCAAATTCCAAGTGAATGAAGATGATTATGACAAGATAGATTTTTGCACTTACGACAATTCTAACATATTAATAATGACACCACATTCAAAGGGTGATATTGTTTCATATACAAGTCTTGGAGTATCAGCAGAAGTTTATAAATTTCTAATTCATGGTGTAACTTATTTGGGTAATGAAAATAACATTACATCTGGTGTAATTAAAAATTATAGCAAAATCAATGAGTTTTCTCAATTAAAAATTAAAAAAATAGACAAGGACGGAAATGAATCGGATATATCAAATGATAAAGATCTAGGTTTTCAATTGGAAAAGGGTGATAAACTCAAATTTTATGATACAGGTGATAACTCGGCAAATTTTGATCTTCGAATTAAATTCAATAATAAATACAAACCAAATGACCCAAGCAACATTATATTAAAAGATATAAATGAATTTGTTTTTGATAAAGAATATTTAAAAATTGATTCATTGGAATTAATTGATGCTAGTGGAAATGGGAAAAAAGCTAATTTGAAAACCTCGTTTAGTAAGATAAGAAGGAAGAATGATTATAGTTCTGTAAATAAAAGCGATAATAAATATGATAAATATATCACTGATAATGAAAATATTATTTTTGAAGTGGATGACCAGTATAGGGGGAAAATGAAACAAATAAAATACAAGAAAAAGGATGATGTGAACGAATACACATATAACTTAACCGATTCTAGTGGTGTATCGGAATTCAATATTAATGATATTGATTTTTTTAATAACATTGAACTTACTAAAATCAAATTTATTGATGATAATAATGACGATATTGAATTGTATGTACGAGAAAATTTAGACCGGTTTAAAGATAGACTCAAGAGGGATATTTCTGATAATGATGCAAGTGGTACAAAAATTAACAATATTCATACTATTATTGATGCTAGTTACGCAACAGGTGATACCACTAGTAAAACAAACAATAAAGATATTAAAAAATTATTGAGAATATTTGTTGATGATAGTATGTTTAAAGAAAGTGACAACATTGAATTAGAGGCAAATAAAATATTTAAAGATACATCCGATACAGGTGACTTTAAATTTTTGAATGGCAAAAACTTACGTATTAAGAAAATATTCAATGATAATTCATTGAATCATCCAGTCAGAGGCACAAATACAGAAAAGTTAGATAAAAGTGAAACAATGAATAAATATTTTCCATTAACTCACCCAGGTGATTATGTGTGGTTTGATTTAAGTGAAAATGTAACAGACGCTTGTTCTAATCTTGTACGTTTTAGTGTGAATGAAAATAATTATGAAAAAATAGATATTTATAAGCCATTTTTTAATTCCACTGTAACTGTTGATACAGGAAGTATTTTTACATACATTCACCCAGAAACCGATAATACATTTAATTTTTTAACAGGTTCCGTTACATATGTCAATGATCCGGTTAATAATATAGTTGTCGATTCAGGTGTTCAACAATTGGACGTATATGGCTCAACATATAATTTATATTTAAATAGTATAAAATTAACTTCAAATGGTCAATTTGAATACTTAAGTTTGTATGATCACACTAATTCGGTAGTAGGTGGTGAAAGAATTGTAAAATATGATTACATTGATTATGAAATAAATAAGGGAATAACAACTTTTAAAAAAGATGTATCAGATAATATTATTGTGAATGCGTCCGGGGGTATTTATAATTTCAATAATGTAGATATTAGCATTAATAAACATGTACTTAAACAGGGAGTGTACTCAATGAAAGTACCAATGAACCACCCAATAGCAATTAAAACAAATAAACCTAAAATTTTATGTTTGCATGGAGGTGGTCAAACAGCTGCAACATTTGAAACATTAATGTCAAATATTGTTACTAGCTTAAGTAATTTTGAATTTGTTTTTGCTGCCGCACAGTCAAATAATAATGTATGGTATGAAGACCCACCGGGAGGAAAAGATGTTGGTACGGATGATGTTACATGGGCAGATGAATCAGTCAAATATTTGGATTATTTAGTACATGGAGAAAAATATTATGGATTAATTGCTTATTCACAAGGTGTTCCAATGTCAATTGTATATTTGGCAAAAACAAGTAATATTTTTGAAAAAGTGATTTTATTTAATGGTTATTTACCAACCACACACAGAGGTCTTATGGACGTAATTGATATGTCATTTTCAACAAAAACACTAAGTGTATTAGCGTCTAATGATACAAGTTTCTATGACCTTGGGTTGGACTTATCGTCTGGGTATTTCACTGAATTCCAACAAGTAGTAAGTTCTACAGCTGGACATAATATACCAGATTCTACTGATCCAATTTATCAAACGGTAATTGATTTTATGAATTACACCGAACCATTTCATAATGATAAAATAAACATATCGCAAAAATATGATACAATTCTTATAACTGCAAACGATGGTGCGTCAAATGTACCCAATTTTAATTTAATAAATCATGATGCAAATTACAATATCGGCGATTTAACCACCCTTGAGTTTAAAAAAAACATGACATATAATTTTAATGGTCTTAATCTTAATACTGACATCAGTTTCATTATAAATCAAAAATACAAAGAGACACCTGAACCATATAGTATTGAGTTTACGAATCTAGGTAATAGTAGTTATTTAATCAATGGACATCATCAGGATGTAATAAATAAAACTATACAACCATTGGCGATAGATGATGGGGTAGATGAAACAATAAATATAATAATAGGAGACACTATTAACATTACACAAAATGCTACTAGTCACCCATTAAATATATCAAAAAATGGTACTGTAATTATAAGTTCATTAACAGGACAACAAACATGGACACCAACTGAAGTAGGAACATACACATATGTATGTATACATCACTCTGATATGACAGGCAGTATAATTGTACATGAAAATAATTATGATACTATAGAAACATTAACCAAAACAGATGGTGCAACACAATACAGTGTATCTATTACTATTCCAGAAAAAATATTATCGTTAAAATATTATACATCTGAAATTACCGAAAAGCAATTAACAGTTGTTGATCATTTATCAAAGGATGGATATTTTTATTATTATGGTGATATTAGTTTAACTGTATTGGGTGATTTTCATAAATTAGATGTTGAATGTAAATATCATGGTGCTATGGGAGGAACAAATGCATTGCATTACGATTATTTAACAGATTTCTCCGCAATAACACAAACAACTATTATCAATTCTGTAAATAATACAATTACATTAAATAACGATTTAATCACTACTAGAAATTATTACCTACCATATGATCAATTAACAACTTATGATATCAATAATTACAATATTTTTGAAAACAACACACAGAGTCATTTGGCATTTTTGAATGCAGATATACCTTCTGTGGTATATTCGGATGGTGAAAATATTGAAGAATTTTTAGATATTCAAGATGGAGGCCTTATATTATCTGATGGTAATAATATAACAATTGATACTGGAAGTACAGATAATTCATTTAATATTGAATATGGTGATATAATAACATTTGAAAATTCAAATGGAATCGATGCATATGTAACATTGCAGTCAACTACTGATTCCACTACTACAAGTTCTAATATAACAATATTTACATTTGACGATCAAGAATCTAATGTATCTTATGTTAATTTTGTGGATTCAGATAACATTAGTGTTAGGGGAAATTTAATATGGGATTTTAGTTTTATAAAAATAAATGATTCCCGAGTTATTGATGAAAACACCGAAAAATATAGCAATTTTGCAACATATAGAGATATAATTAGTATGCGAAATAGAAATGATGTTTTAACTCGAATAGATAATATTCAATATAAATTAATTAACGAGCCATCGTTTGTAGAATGGTCGGCGAGTAATAGAAATAGTTTGAATTTAACTTTATTATCTAATTTAAATATTAATAAATTAAAAATTATTGGAAAAAACGGTACTGAAATAGAAATGTTTATTTATAAAAAATACCAAAATGTATACACTAATACAATTAATGTAATGCGTACACAATATATTGAAAATGACCTCCGTGTTTCACTGTTGGGTATAAATTCCGATAATATACCATATGTTAGAAATGAAAGAAAAAATCTAATTAGAGAATTTGTCTTTTCAGATAAAGCATTGTCAAATCAATTAAGTACATTTTCTTATCCTGCTGATATATTATATAAAAATTTTATTGATGAAAATGATATTTATAATCAGTTACAAAGTAGGTCTATATATATTCAACCTGTGTTTAATGATTACCATGAAAGTAATGCATTCGATAGCAATACACCATCAACTGGGAATACAATAGATATCAGTGCAAAATTTAATGATAATATTTATTTTCCATTAACACAACCGGGTGACTATGCATGGTTGAAATTCGGCGATGGAAGTAGCAATATTGTTAAATTTATGATTAATGATAATAATTACGACAAAGTTGATATTTATGAATTTTCCAATAATGTATATACCAAAACACAAACATACGATGATGATAGTGAGATAACTGTTAATATTGGTAATACTGGTTCACGTAATTTTATTATAAGCTCCCTTGTTTATCTAGGTAATCCATATAGTGATCAAAGTGCACCTACTATAATGCGATATGACGTGTATCATACGAGTTCAAATATTTTAAGAATGACATTCAGTGAACCAATACAAGATACCACAGCGGATATTATTTTAAATAATTTTCAATACTTTAGTGCGGAATACAATTCTACACCATTGATTTTATCTGCACCAACAATAAATGGAAATATAATGACTATAAAAATGAACAAATTTCTTTCGGCTAATGATGTGATTGGTACTGGTGATGCAATTGTGGGGGTGGTGTTTAATTATTCTGGTGACAATACAAATGGTGATATTATGGATTTGAATGGTAACAAAATGATATCATCAGATACTTTAAATACAGGGATAGATACAACTATCAAAAGACCCATATTGGTAAATGCCGTTATTAGAAATGAATCACCAAATATTTTTGAACTGGAATTTGATGAACCATTGGATGAAACATACCAAGGTTATGATGGTCTTAAAAACAAAATAACTATAAAAGAATATGCAAATGTCGATACTTTATTAGGCTATGTTACCATCCAAAATGTAACTATCAATAATACAAAGGTTTTTATTTATATAGATAAAGACGTTATCGCCAACGAGAAGTATTGGTTTACAAAGTATCAATCCGACGGTAATGTATTCGATGAAACACTTGGTGGGATAGTTTCAATATATCATAAATCTGAAATTGAAGATGTCGGAATGGGAGATGAAATAAAATTTACAAATTTGGTTATTGACCCTGGTGATACGGATCCACCCACAACATTAAACGATAAAGGAAATATTTATAATGATGCAAAAAACACTATAATTATAGATTTTGATAAAGAAATATTAATAAATAATAATTATAAACCTCCATTTGAAGCATTTGATATTTCAAACTCGATAAAAACATACACCGTATCAGATATAACAACATTAGGAAATAGATTGTCATTAATAATGGATTCTGATTTTGACCATACCGATGATGGTATTAAAGTATATTATAATTTTGAAAATACCACTATTAACAAGCAAACCGATATATACAGAATTACAAATGCAAATGGTCTAGGCAAGATTGATAATTTTGCGGTTGATGTAACAACCAATTTACAAGCACCACCAGATAATGATCCACCGGAAATATTAAGCGCTAATGTATTTCATAGTAATAAAGACATTATTAATATAGTATTTAATGAACCGTTATATATTAACAACAACACAATTGATATACAATCGCAATTTCGACTTTATAAAGCAGTAGGTAATAGTGATATATCTGGCTTAGCTTGGGAGCTATTTGATGATATATCTGGCATGTCCTTTGCTAATTCAGATGATAGCCTAACTGGTAATGAAGCGGATAGTATAAATATACAGTTAAAAAACAAACTTACATATGGTGATATAATAGCATTAGATTATGTGCATGGTTCAAATATAACTGATAATTTAAGAGATGATGAAGATAACAAATTACCACAACAAAATAAATTACAAATTATTAATCTAATTCACTCCGGTGAAAACTATGTATTTGATTTAGAATCTATGAGTGTGGACGTAAGTTTTGCTTCTATGTTGGGTGCATATTTTGATATCTCTTCACAGCAAATACTTGCACAAATAGATAGTATTGATGCTAATTCATATGATGCAACTATTAATTTAACAATAGATATTCGCGATATACAAGATGTATTTTTATTCACACCTGACAATTCCTATGCATGTGATCCATCAGCATGGATGGCTTGGTCTGGAAAACCGATTGATATATTTGGTAATACAATGGCATCCAATGGATTAAAATCTTGTGTTGATGGTGATAACATACCATATCGTTCGAGACAAACAGGTGGTGGTGAATATGTTAGACATCTAAGTTCTCAAATTACAGGTGGATATGGGGCACTGGATATCTTTGGAAATGAAACACAATTATTAAATGCAGTATATGATTTGTCTACACAAGTGCACGAAAATATTAAAAATATACTTAGTAATCCATCATCCGGTACCAGAGAAAACCCAGTATCACTTGAATTAACTGCTGGTGATACAATTACAACAGAAACAAAAAAAGTATTATCATATACTTTTGTAAGTCAAATGTTATTATCAAATAATCCTAGAATACAACAATTAGTCCAAGCACATAGTCAACAAGAATATAATAATGGCGCGACCGAATCTATATTATCAAAATATGGTATGCTTGCAGCTACCACAATGAATCATATGTTTTCAGTTCCATTTGAATCCGGTGATTCAATTCAATTTCGAGTAACAGTTAAAACCGATAAATCAGGTGATAACTATTTATCATGGATGCAACTTACACCATATGAAATTGAAGATAGAAGTTATAGAATAAATTTAACATTATTGTAAGGAATTAACATTGTAACTTAACATTGTAACTTAACATTGTAAATTAACATTGTAACTTAAATACATTCATATCAATCCATTAAAAATATATTAACATATAATAAAATCAATATAAATAATATTATTAAGATAAATAATATTATTACATTACCGAACAACATTGATAATCAGAATAACAACTGTTCTCTCGTCTTTGATGCTTTTGTATAAATTCAATAAGACCATCTTTAATGCCCAAACAGGTTTTATTATTTAATGTTAATGATATGGAATTATCATATACTTTATTAACCAAACCATGAATAGCCTTGTCCAAATTTTTATTTGTCACAGCACTCACTTCAAAATAAAGAGCATCCATCTCATGTACCTTTTTATATATATCTTCTTGCGAAACTGATGTCCCGTGATCACTTTTATTTCCCAATATCATTATTGGGTGTTTATGATCCTTTTCACAATTATTATTTTCAATTATTTTATTGTACCATATACCAATATTATCAAACGAATTGCGATCATTTAAATCAAATACAATAATTATTCCAGCAATACAACGAAAATAGCTTTTAATAATAGCATAAAATTCTTCTTGGCCAGCTGTATCCCAAAAATGAACCTTAATATCTTTTTTCTGTATATTTAGTATATTATTTATTTTAACGTGTTGATGAACTGAATAAATTTTAGATCCAAATTCAACACCTATTGTGTTTTGATACAATTGAATATCCCTGAATGGATCTAACCATTTATTCAATATCGATGTTTTTCCAACATATTTATCACCTACGATTATAAATTTGAAAAGTTTATGGTATGTCATAATATATAAGAATTTATTTTATTTAATATTAAAATTTAAAATATATATTTTTTATACTAGTATATTATAAAGATGTCTAGAGTGGATTCCTCGTATAGTTTTTTATCTGCTTCAATAGAAGATAATGCATCTAACTTGATTAATATTACCTTTTTAGGTGATATTTCATTAAACACATCTAGTGTTTCAGATTACACTGTTTTGGTAAATAATAGTTCTGCTACATTATCTAACCCAACAGTTAGTGGAGCTGTACTATCACTTACACTTGACAATAATGTCAAATCATGGGAAGATATAAGTTTTGTTTATGATAGTAGTAATGAAGTTTTATTAGACACTAGTGATAATAAAATACCTTCTGTACCCGAAACCGCTGTTACCAATAACGTAAGCGTGCCTACTGTGTCAGCATCAACAGTAGATGATGGTACTGCAAATACAATTAATATTACATTTGGAGAAAATGTATTTGGTGACCTAAGCAAAAATGAATTTTCTGTTACATCCGATAATAATGGAATATCTATTAGTGGTATTAGTCGTTCTGATGCAATTGTTACACTTACGTTAAGTACAAAACTATTGGCTGGTAGCACCACTACAGTGAATTATTCAGGTAGTAGTATCACCGATAATAATAGTAATCCTGTAGCAACATTTACAAATTTGGCTGTTACCAATAACATTAGTGTACCTGAACCTAGTAGTGGTAGTATTAGTGATGCTACAGCACATACAATTAATTTGGTATTTCCAGAAAGTTTAAATGGTACTGTGGGTGCATCGGATTTTGATGTATCATTAAACACAGCAAGCGCAATAGTTAATAGTGTTAATGTTTCTGGAACAAATGTTGACATCACATTGGGTGAAAAAGTATTGGCTGGTCAAACCAATATCGTTGTCAAATATACCGGTACCACACTTCTTGATTCTGCATCCAATCAATTATTGCCATTCACATTTAATAGTGTTCAAAATAACGTCAGTGTTCCGGGCGTATTACATGCTATTGTAGTACACGATCCATCCAACCAAATTGTCATTGAATATAATGATCATATTAAAAGTAATACAGGCGTTGATTTATGTGGTAATAATTATTCAGTTACAGTTGACGCTGTGTCAACATCAGTAACCAACGCTGTATTTAATGAACCATTGAAACAAATTACACTCACTATTGCAGAAAATGTCAAAGGAAAAAACCAAACCGTTCTTGTTAGTTTCACTTCAAACTTACCTGAATTATTTGATATGTGTGATAATTTACTGTTAAATTTTACAGACCAGGCTGTAACAAATAATATTATCGATACATTATCGACTGTTACAATAGACGATTTAAGTGGACTCACTGATGGTTCGTCTACTTTTCATAAAAGAGTTGCATGGAATGAACAAGTTACAGCATTCAACTCAAATGATATTCAAATGAATTTTAATTATAACTTTATTAATAATAATAATAATAATACTAATAGTGATAGTAGTGGTACTGATGTAGGAAGTTTAACTTTAGGTGAATCAAATGGTAATTTTAAACAACTGGTTGTATCCGATACAGCCGATAATAGTATTACAATGAATATCATAAAAAAACATGGTTTGGTTACAAATATAAATAATACACTAAGTACAGTACAAACAGGTGGTGCAAATTTTGCAAGTAAGTTAAGCACTTTTAACGGTTCTAATAACTATAGTGAAGTTAAAAAATTTATAAAAGCATTCACACAAGACCCAGATAAATATAAAAGTAGTAGTACATATACTGTACCATCTGAAGATTTAATTGATTTGAATGGTGCAACTGGTGCAAAAGCAAAATTAGATGGAAAAAATCTAATTGTAAAAATGGCTAACAGTGATGCATTTTCTGGTTATGCAACAAAACCAAGCAACACTATCGATTATAGAGTATTAAGACTTGACGCAGATGTTGTTTCCCCTGATAGTGGATATTATGTGCCTCTAGCCGATTTGGATGACTATATTTGGTTCGATTTGACCGGTTCAAACCAGAAAAAAGATTCAATATATGTTACTGTTAATGAAACCGATATTGATAAGATTGATGTATATCAATTTGACCCATCGGGAAATGTTGATATATCGAATACATATTCTGAAGACGATGAATTTGTTATACCAAACTCAACAACAAATATAGCTTTTCGATTTATTGCTGGCTCTATTGTTGCAGGTGGAAATAATTTTGTTGAACAATCGTCCGCACTTGTACCTGACACAAATGCAAAAACAATGGAAATTACATTTTCAACCGATGTTTCAAGTAGCGATCTTTCGCAATTACATGGTAATTTCACCGTAGATTCTGGTGGTAATAATGTTGTAACCGCAGCAAATATTTCTAATAATGTAGTTACACTCACTTTAACAAATAGAGTATTAGATGGTGAAACTGTAATAGTTAACTATAATACTGGAAGTGGTGATTTAACTGATATTGATGGTGATTACACTATTACAAATTTTTCATTTCCGGATGTAAGCAACAACGTAATTGCCCCTACATTTAATTCGGCAGACATCGGGGATGATTTTTCAAATAGAATTAATGTGGTATTTGATGATAGTGTCAAGATGAATAATGACATATGTGGAAATGACTTTGTTGTTGTTGTTAATGCTGCAACTAGAAATGTAACAAGTACAAATGTTTCTAGTGGATATCTATATCTCACATTAGAAAGTCGCGTTGAACAAGGGGACGCCGTTACACTCGCATATAATAGAAGTGAAAGTGAATTATCACAAAATGTTACAGATACCAATGATAATCCTGTCCTCACTTTTCCGGCACAAAATGTTTCAAATAATGTAAATAACTTACAATATTCTAGTTCATCTGTTGCAACTGCAACTAATAAAAATATTGTAATTACATTTGATTATGGTGATGTAAGCAATTTTAACAATAGCGATGGGTTCTTGGTAGATGTTACTAGAAATGGTTCTACGACAAGAAAAACGGTTGAAAGTATAAGTTCTAATGATGCAACCGCCACATTAACTATGACAGAAAAACTAGTTGAAGGCGATGTTATTGATATTAGTTATACAAAAGGCGCAAATACCATCACTGATCAATACAGTAACATGCTTTTCAGCTTTGATCAAACTGTATCAAATGGAATCGTTTCACCTGGTGTTACGGCTGTTGATATGGTAGATACAAACGCAAAACAGATTTCAGTTACATTTGATGCAAATATGGCATCACTTGGTGCAAATGCTAAGGATGATTTCAGTGTTGCTATCGACGGTTCGGCTGTTAATATTTCTAGTATAGCATATGATTCTTCCACTGTATTATTGGTTAATATTGATACTCGTGTAATACAAGGTGATACAGTGACATTAAATTATACAGATAATGATAAAGTATTGGATCAATATTCTAATGCATTGAAGTCATTTTCAGGTCAATTGGTAGATATTACAAATATTGTCCACCCGACTGTTTATGGAACTCCAACTGTATTGGATACGAATTCAAAACAAATACGTGTTTCTTTCAGTGAAAATATGAATCAAGTGGATTTGACTGCTGCCAAAACTGACTTGTCTATAAATATTGTGGGAAAAACACCAGTTACTGTTGATGACTTGTCATTTGTAAGTTCAACGCTATTATTAGTAGATATTGATACACGTGTAGTAGAAGGTGATACAGTTAGTTTCACTTATACTGCAAACAATGAAAGAGATAATGTTATTACAGATGCAAATAGTAATTGTTTAAAAACGATATCATCACCTGTTAGTGTTGATATTACAAATGTGGTACCACCTATTTTAGATACAGTATCGGTACCATCAGTTGTGGATGCCACCTCCAATAAAATTACTCTTGTTTTCACAGAAACAATAAAGGCGAATGCCAATGTGAATACTACTGATTTTGATGTATCGGTTGATGGTGTTGCAAGTGCTAACGCAGTTACTGGTGTTACCATAACAGGTTCTGATTCAAATGTTGTATTGACATTGACAGACAGAATACTAAGCACAGACACCGTACAAGTGAAATATACGCAACATACCGATGCAACACGTAATTTAACCGATCCATATGATAATGGAGTAAAAACATTTGATTATACAAATGTTGCCAATACAGTGGCTAATCTTGAATATAGTGTTTCATCTATAAGTGATGCTTCACCAACTAATATTACGATTACATTCACTGGTGGTAATGTAGATAATTTTGATAATAGCGCTGGTTTTGTTGTTGATGTAAGTAGAAATGGTTCTTCAAGTGTGAAAAATGTCAGTAGTGTTAGTAAAAGTACAAATACTGCTACATTGACTATGGTAGAACAATTATTGGAAGATGACGAAGTTACAGTAAGTTATACCAAAGATTCGAATACAATTACTGACCAATATAATAATGTGTTATTCAGCTTATCCAATCGTTCTGTCAATAATAATATAAACGCAACACATATTCTAAGTGGTAATATATATGAAACCACACCAACAACATTAATGATTGATTTTGATCAAGATACTGCATGCGTTGATCCATGTGGTAACGATTATACTGTTACGGCTAATGGAAATCAAATTGCAGTAACCAATGTTGTAATTGACGCAGATGAAGAAGGTGCCGTATTAACATTAGCTCACAAACCTTTGATTGGAGATACAATCACTGTTGGATATACTAAAAGTGGTATAAGTAATAGACAAGTCAAAGATTTGAATGGAAATCCTATGAAAAATCAATCGGATATCTCGGTTACAAATAATATTACTGATTTGGCCGATTACACAAGTGCATCTGTAGTGGATGCAACACCTAATAAAATTACAATTGTATTCGACGAAACTGTTTTAATCAATACGCCTAACACCAATGTATTTGATGTAAGTAATGGAACAACGGCTGTTAATGTTACAGAAATTGCCGTGAGTGGTCAAAACATTACATTGACATTGGCAGAAAACATAACAGAAACTCATTCTACGAATGTACGTGTTAAATATACCAAAGTTGCCTCTTCCACAAATGATCACGTTAATAACATAACTGATCAATATGGAAATGAAATTAATTCTTTTGGATTTCAAGCAGTTACAAATACTAGTGTAGACAATACTTTTTATGCTAATTCATCAGTCATTAATGATAACACGCCGAATAAAATAGTTATGTCGTTTAGTAAAACATTGACCAATATTACTGATGCAAATGTTAATGGTGATTTTGCTGTATTAGCTGATGGTGTAGCCAATGCAGTAACGGGTGTATCAAACTCAGGCCAAAATATTACACTTACATTAACAAACAATATTGTAGAAGGACAAACGGTTACCGTACAATATACAAATAATGCATCAAGGATAACCGATACAAATACAAATGTATTATTTGATATAGCTCAAGGTTCTGTAACAAACAATGTGGATAATCCAGATTATGTAAGTTCTGTTATTAATGATTCATCCAATACATTGATTGAAATTACTTTTGACAAAACAATGGATGCAGACAATACTACAACTGCAATAAGTGATTTTTCTGTTGATATTGTTACTGTTTTAAGTAGTGATAATAGCGTGGTTGAAAGTGAAACCGATTTAACAATTCTAACAAGCCCAACACTTGTTTATGGTGATGGTATAACATCAAATGGTAGAAATAGAGCTGATATAAATAATTTAACATCAGGTTCATTTACATATTTAACATCTGGTAGTACATCACATAGTAGTAATGGACCATTTATATTAAAAATGTCTTTTCCACAAAGTCTAGATGGAAAAAAATTATATAAAATTGAGATGAAAGTATCACCAAATACAGAAGGTCAAAATAAGTATATTAAATTTGGTTATTTAAAAGGAAGTGATAATACAGTTAATGTATTAAATGTAACAGATGTTTCATATACAGGTGCTACAATGGTATCCGGAACATTCAATACGGGAACAGTTACTTGGGGGGGTACAGATACAAGTTCTTCTAGAAATAAAGATGCTTATGATGTCAACACTCTAAATGATTCTGAGTGGCATGTTGTTGATGCAATGTCAGATAATAGAAGTTCGAGTACAAATACTTCATTTTTTATTACTTCAACGTTTAACAATGATTATACAATTGATTCTACAAATGATTTTATATTAATAAGAATGTATTCATCTAGTAATAATGCACATTTTCCGATGTTTTATGTTAAAGCTGTGGGTGCCACAATGGGGGCACCGCCATTACCAGCTACAATGACCAATGGGGATTTAACATTTGATAATGGGGATGGAACTATTACTGATAATGACGGTTTGTTTGTAAGTGATAGTGCAAATGTATCATTCACTACTGTTGATTCGCGAACGGTAATTAATGCGGATAAAATAGATTTGAATTTAAATAATATGTTCAGTGGTACTGGTATAAAGGCATTGAGTTTTTGGCATAAAACACATAAAAATGCAACATTTAACGGAAGTAATCATTATTATCCTCAACTGTGGAATTATAATTCTAATGCTGCTTATTATGCAATTGATTGGAATCTAAGTGCGGGTCAAGGGCAATATTATAAAGCAGGTGCAGGTACAAGCAAATGGTATATCAACGCTAAAGATAGTACTTTTAATTCTACACCAATTAATAACAACGAAACATATTGTGGTTTTGCTATTGGTGATCAAACATGGTATCATCATTACATCGAATTTAGTTCTCCGATTTCCACGAATGCAAATGATGCATTAAGATTATTTGCAGGTTGGGGGGGAGATGAATCGCGAATAAATGAAGGTTCATTGGATGATTTAAAAATTTTCGATACTGCTTTATCAATAACTGATATTGAAGCTTTGTTTGATGACACAGGTTCTTCAAGTGTATCAAGTGAAACAATAACCCCGGTCACTATTACAAATCTCTCTATCAATGGTACAAAAGTATTATTGAATTTGGGAACGACTATTACAGATCAAGATACAGTGAAATTTAGTTATACCAATAGCAATAATGTTTCGGATGATATTAATAATTCATTATTGGATATGAGTCAAACGACTATTACAAATAGTGTTACCAACCCCGATTATGCCAACGATGCCGCTGTAGGTGATGCATCTCCTACAAATATTACTATGTCCTTTAATGAAAACCTAACTATTGTAGATGCTAATGCTCTAAAAACAGACTTTGTTGTATCGTGTGATGGATATTCTAAAACAATTTCAAGTGTTAGTGTTAGTGATGCCAATTTAACTATCGTTATGGTTGACAATATTCTGGAAGGTGTAGATGTAACATTTACATATACCAATAATAGTAAATTAACGGATTCATATGGCAATGATGTATTGGCAATAAGCTCACAAAGTGTTACGAATACTGTCAATCAACCATCGGCAAGTGATAATGCTGTTGTTGATGAAACAAATTCATTATTGATCTCGTTGTCTGTAGATCAAGCATTAAGCAATTTATCTGCATCCGGTTTCACTGTGGGAGGTACTACAAATAATGTTTCTGTTAGCAGTGTAGCATATAATTCTGGTACTGGAAAATTAGAATTGACATTAGATAAGCGCGTATTGGATAAAGATACTGCTGTAACTCTATCGTATAATAATACTAGTGGAACTATTACCGATGCCAATTCCAATAAATTATTGATTTTCAATAATTATACTGTTACAAATAATGTTGTGGCGCCAGTCAAATCTACAATTGTTATTAATGATGGTTCACCCGATTTAATTGTTATACCATTTAGTGAATCAATGCAAGTAAATAATTCTAGTACCGGATTTGCAGTATATGTCGAAGGAAATTTAAGAACGATTTCTTCTGTGGCAGCCGAAACTACAAATGTGAAACTTAATTTGGCAAGTGGCGTAAGTGACAGTGAAATAGTTACTGTATCTTATACGAAAAGTGGTGCACAAAATACACGGGATATTCGTGATGCAAATAATAATCCAGCTGAATCATGGTCAGCCGTTTTCGTGGATAATAATATAAATAGTGCTGGTGCACCTACTTTTTCTTCGGCTGTTGTTGAAAATGACAGTGCAAATAGAATTGATATAACATTTAGTGAAAATCTTCAAACCGGTACATTAACAGCAAGTGAATTCAGTATTACGGTAACTGGTACTGCGTCGGATGCAACTATATCAAGTGCTGCTATTGTTAATAAAATGGTTGATGGTGTTACACAACCAGGAAATGTTATACAATTAACTTTGAGTCGAGATATGGGTGATGGTGATATTATTACGTTGGATTATAATGGAACAAGTTTGGGTGATGCAGTTGGTACAGCAATGGCGGTATTCACTGGACAATCCGTTACAAATAATGTAGATGCTTTAGTACCAACACCAATAACTGCTTTGATTGAAGATGCTAATAAAAATGCCATTAATATATCATTTAATGAAAGAGTTAAATTTAGAACAACTGCAAGCGCAAGCAATTTTAGTATTTCCAATTTCAGTGGAACCATTACAAATTTAGAAATAACTGGTGATGATAAAAATCTTAAATTAACCTTATCAAAAAATCTAGTATCGTCGATGACATATACGGTTGCTTATACTAGAGGGAATAATGCGAATGATTTAGTTGATGTTCTAGGTTCAAATCAAAGTCCTGTCGAAAACTTTAATATTGCTGTAATTAATAATGTCTACCCAATACCTTTTGTATTTGAACTCGAAAGTATGAGTGTTGATGTTTCTTATAATGAAAAACCAACATACTTCAAACATATTATGGACAAAGCCCTTACTGGTGATGCTACCATTGATTTAACTATGTCAATTAATGATATTTGTGGAGTATTTATGTTTAATACAGATTCATCCAATATTGATGATATTTGTAGTAATGATATTACATATACAACAAATTCATCTTTATGGAATAGTGATGTTGCATTGGATATGTTTGGAAATACAGATGCTAGTGGTGGGTCACCAAATTCAACATGTATTAATGGGGAAAATACACCATTCTCAACACACATGAATGGCGCCGGTGAATTCGTAAGGCATTTGGCTTCTGAAATTACTGGTGGGCATGGTAGTTCAGATATTTTTGCAAATGAAGTAGAATTATTGCAAGCAGTGAAAGATTTATCTGGATTGGTGCATACATTAATTAAACAAAAAATCGATGTTGCTGGTGGAGTTGGCGGTGTTGGTTATAGAACTTTAGATGACAGTTTTGATAATTCTAGTAATTCGATTGGTGGTGGAGAAGTAAGTGGAAATGCTTTAGATGCATCTGGTGGAGGAACTATTACAAATAATCAAACTATTATAGGACATACATTATTGTCGCAATTATTAACTGGTGGCTCAAATCCATCTAATGATGTACAACATAATAATGTTGACGCGGATGCTTCTATAGCCGATGGGCGCGCGCGTGTATATGGACGGTTGAGTGGTCGTGACCAGGAGTTAAATGTTTATGGTGATAGTGGATATCCTACATCTGCAATGAGTATTCCAATTGAAGTCGGTGATAAAATTAAATTTAATGTTGTTGTACGGTCGAATGGACAAAATGAGGCAGGGAATGACTGGCACGGTTTAGGAATTAATACAGTTAAAGAAAGGAGATATTTAGTAATTTTAACAATACAATAAATACATAATATAGAATAATGATTTTTCAAATATGATATAAATAATTATAATATTAATATAATTATTTATAATTAATAATTTTTTATTGTATTATATATATAAAATGGCAGGTAATGACAGTTTTACGTTTCAACTCGAAAGTATGAGTGTAGATGTTTCATATAATGAAAAACCAGAATATGAAACTTTTGAAAAAGACGAAGCCTTAACTGGCGACGCAACTATTAATTTACAAATTTCTGCTGCAACTATGCGAAAAATATTTAAATTTGCAGTGGATTCATCCGATATTACAGATGTATCAAGTGATGATATTAAATATGTTACTAATAAAGCTGCTTGGGCAGGATTAGATATTTTTGGTGATGCTCATGCCGGTTTATTTAATATTTCAAGTCATGCTGCAGGCATCGATGTCAGTGCATCTGGTGAAGCATGTGCTGATGGTGAAAATGGTCCATTCACAACACATAAGAATGGTGCTGGTGAATTCGTAAGGCATTTGGCTTCTGAAATTACTGGAGGGCATGGTAGTTCAGATATTTTCTCTAATGAAGTAGATTTATTGCAAGCAGTTAAAGATTTATCTGGAACTGTAAATAGTTTAATACAGCAAAAAATTAGTGTTGCTGGTGCAGGGGAAACAACCACTGATGAAGTAGTCGGGAGTGTATATCGTTTTGTAGATGATAATTACAATACTACATCGGGTTCGATTGGTGGTGGAGAAGATGGCACCCCGGATGGGGAAACCGCCGGTACAATTTCAAATAATCAAAGTATTCTTGGTAGAACCCTTCTGCTTCAATTATTGACTGGGGGTAAGGATGGTGACAATACTTCGCATGTAGATAATAGTGGAAACACCACCGATGATGTTGCTGATGGTCGCGCGCGTGTATATAAGGTTTTGCAAGAACGACAGGATATTAGTTCAGTTTATGGTGATGCAAGTAATGCAACTATTATTATGCCAATTCCTTTGGATGCTGGTGATATCGTTAAGTTTAATGTTGTTGTAAGGCCAAATGGTGAAAATTCGGCCGAGAATGATTGGCATGGACTTGGTGTTAATGCAGTTGCTGAAAGGCGATACTTGGTCAATTTGCATTTGACTGGTCCTAAAATCGGTTCTGCTTCTGACCAATCCTATATGCCTGCTGGTTGGGCGGATTAAAATTCTTAACTTTTAGTTAATATAAAATAATAATATTTATTGCAATATAAATATTATTTTGATTATACAAATGTCTTCTTCGTGTTGCACAACATATTGTAGTGATAATCATACACCGTCTACACCCACACTTGGTCAAGCAATAGCCATTTTATATTCTAGTATAAATAATTTTGATAATATTTTTAAATTTAAATCAACAAGTGAATGCATTTCATATGATAATATTAGTAATTCAAATGAATATGCTGTAGATATATCAAATTGGAATAAAAATAATGATATATTTTACTCTAATTCACTCATATTATCTAATAATATTGGAGGGTCAAGATATATTTCACCATCCATCAAAACAGATTATGTAAGACACATATCATCTTCCGTTACTGGTGGATACAATGCATCCGATTTATTTTCAAATGAAAATGATCTTAAAGAGGAAGTTGTAGATTTAGATGACGATTTAGACAATTTTATAAAATCAAAATTAGAAAGTTTAGGTGGAACTTTATCCAACCCTATAACAGATACTAGCAACAATTTAGTAAGAAATAGTATTATTAGACCATTACTGAATAGCAGTCAGTGTTGTCGAATTAAAAATCTATTCACTGAAAATAGGAATACTACACAGTGGATGATTGTACCTCTTTATGTAGGTGATACTATTGAATTTGAAATAAATTACAAACCAGTCCATCCGTCACCTTTAGGTAATAATTCAATATCAGATAAAAAATACACAATAAGAATTAATTTAACAAATTAATTTCATAATATACATATATTTTAATGGAAGACAATAAAAAAGAAAAGGATTTTGACATAACATCATATAATACTACCGAATTATTCGATATATTCGATATTAACTATTTCAATAATTCACATGATAAAAACAATACAGAAGAAAAAATAAAAGAATTAAAAAAAAAACACAGAGAGAAATTAAAAACGCTTGAATCTATTGAAGATGTTGAATTACGATCCAATTTATTATCTTTTTTTAACGATGCATATCATAAATTGACGCGAATTCTCTCTATTGAATTGGTTAAATTCTATGAAAATAAAAGAAAAAATGATACAATAAATGCAATTCAACAATATAAATCACATCCAGAAATTTCATTTGATGAACATCCTAGGCCAAAAATTAATGAACCGAACATACAATCCACAATGCCAATACGATTTCCATTAGGGAAAATTAATCCATTGGAAAAAAAAGTAGTGAAAAAAATAATATCAATTGATACATTATTCCGTTCAAATTATAAAAGATGTGCTAGTTGTGATTTTACATACGAATTACCCACACCAATTGAAAATGTTGTAAGTATGAAATTATTATCTGCTGAATTACCGAATTCAGACCATTTTTTCTCAAAGAAAAATGGTACAAATTATTTCGTTATTAAGTTAACAGGAGGATATGATATATCAAATACATATGTTACAAAACAAAAATTAAAAATAGAAATTCCAGATGGAACATATACATCTGCTATTTTTTTAGCATCTGTTCAACAAATTCTGGATACCCAAAGAAATAGCTTTTCATATATTCATGTAGGAATTCATAGTTTCAGTGGAAAAATTTTTTTCCGTTTTAAAACATTAAGGGAGGCTACATCATGGAATCGTTCTTATTATACAACAGATACTAATCATTCTGGTGCAGCATCTGATAATAAAAAACCTAATACACTGGGTCAATTTAAAATGGAAACAACACTTTCTAATTTAGAAAAAAAATTAAAAATGATTCAATATACGTTGGATCTAAATCCAACACATAAATTTCATTCGAGATCATTTGCGTGGGGATTGGGGTTTAGAGAAAACACTTGTAATTGTGTAGAATATGCACATGAAATTGACCCACATGGATTGGCCGAATATGGACCTATAAAATACGATAACAGTTATAATTATTTTGGTTCTAGTTGGTATGGATATATTCAATCAGAAGGTATTTATGGTGAATCGAATAATGATTATATATTTTTGTATATCAATGATTTTGTAGGAAATTACAGCGATGGATTAATATGCTCCTTACAAGATAATCATATGTCAAAGTGTATTATGGCACGTATTCAAATAAACGCCGGTGGATTAGGTGTACAATTCTTCGAAGACAATGGAAGTTCCGGGCCAATTATAGAAAAACAAAGGGATTATTTCGGACCAGTGAAAATAAAAAAAATACAGATTAAACTACTAGATAAATTCGGTGATGTACTTGATTTGGGTGATTCAAATTATTCAATGGCATTACAATTCGAACAATTGTATAGTAGTGTCAGAAATTAATACAATATAAACAATTATTAGATGATTAATACATTTAATGGATATAATTTATATCATTTATTTATATAAATTATGTCAACATTACTAGAATCATATGTTTATAACAATTCTCAAGGAACAGATTCTGTTGTAGAGGCATTAACAGAAGGTAACAATAATTTAGCCAATGTGCTTACTCAATTGGTTCAAATACACACAAAACAAGGTCAAATTGATGCCAGTTTGAATCAAAACCAAACCATATTAACAAATAATCAAAGTAACCTGATCACAGTTTCTGCAAATAGTCAAATTGTATTGGACAAAGTGAATAAAATACTAGAATCCGTAGTTGCAGATACTAGTGGTAATACTCTTTCTAAGGTACTTACCAATATTGATGCTACACAAAAATCACTTATAGAACAAATCGGCCAATATCTAGTTATACCATTGTATGAACAACGAATGAATGATATATCAACATTTTATTTGGCAAAATTAGAAGATAACGTTATACCTAGATTAGAGAGATATCTTGTACTTTTTCGTGAAGAAAAATTTGCCGATTTGGTATTGGAATTTACACAAGAAAAATGTGACGAAATGAGTAATTTAGTTCATGATATTAAACGACAGGCATTTATTAAATATATATCATTAACACCGGGTGCTACTTGTTTCGAAGATTTAACACAAGAAGCCCAAAAAAGTTACCGATTTTTTAGAAAATATACATCCAATTTTTTCAAAACACTTGATGGTCTCATGCGATGTGTTCGTTTATATCAAAAATATCTTAATACACAAGGTGAATTGGAAATGATGGAATTGGACTCTGAAATTTTGAATGATCCTGAAAAACTGAAAATCTATCTAGAACAATTGAGAGAATCTCAAAAAAAGAATGTTTCACTATTCGAAACAACTGTTACTTTGGATTTGCCACAATTGAATTTGAAACCAGAATATATGGAATATATCAAGCGATATGGATTACCTGCTGGATGGCTTTTTGAAGCAGAAAAAATGGCTGGTGTCATTAAAGATCTTATTGATATGGGTGTTATTTCGGATCCAGGTTCTGAAAAGATTGTTACATCATCTGGATTAAGTGGTAATAGTAGTGAAGAAACCACGGATAATGATCCAAACGATTTGACTGCTACGGCTACAGATACTGCTACGGCTACAGATACTGCTACAGGTGAAGAGACTGCTACGGCTACAGATACTGCTACGGCTACAGATACTGCTACAGATACTCATTCTTCATGTGATGATATGGAACAGGGTGAAGCTAGTGATTATTCTTTTTCAGAAAATGAATACTCTGATTATGAACAGGACAGTAATAATACAACTACCACTTGGTTTATTTATGTATCCAGTGATTCAGACCCAAATCATGTTGTTGATACATATTATTATCCGTTATATCTAACGTCACTTGAAGCTGCAAAAGCAGTAGATGTATCAGGTGTACCAGATCCAAATGTTGATGTTGCTGGTAATCAATATACATCAAATGATGCAATTGAACCAACTGGAATAAAATCGATGTCATTCACTCACTTACCAAATGTCACATTTTGGCAACCAAATTCACACCCTTATCGTGCATTTGGTACGGATTATTTCCCACCTTCTTCTCTTGAATATACTCATTATACTACATTGACAAATCCATATAATTAAATAATATAGATTGTAATTAACATAAATTGAAATTAATATAGATTGTAATTAACATAGATTGTAAATAATATAGATTGTAAATAATATTATATTGTAAATAATATTATTTAATACATGCGACCAACATATTTCTCAATACACGTAAATACACGTTCTTTGTTTATTTTTCTTTTATCATTGTAACCATCTATATTGCCATTCATTGACCCTGAGTGAATACCACACACCGATGGGGTGAAAATTGCTGTTATAAATTTATCTAATTTATAATATTTAAATACATCTTTCACAAAACTATAATTGGAATTGGAAATAATGAATATATTATATCCTTTGTTATATAATTTTTCTATAAATTCAGGAATACCATCATGAAATACACTATAATATTTTTTTTGATCTTCTGTCAGTCTATTTTTTAAATATTGTTTGTTTCCCCATTTAATTGTTTCATTCATCTTTTTGGAAAATTTCTTTTTTGTATAATTCGAACTATCAAATGATAGACTATTTAAATTCGATATTGTAAGTACCTTCCAACAGTTTATAATAATGTTATATTTAACATTGGGTGTTTTTGTAACAAGATCGGTTCTCTCTAGTAATTCTTTTTGGGTAGTACTTGATATCCCTTTTTTCTTTTCTATTTTAATTGTTTTGTAACCGAACCCTTCTGCTATTTCGATATAATCTTCAGAATAATCTATATATAAAAAAGGGGGATCTTTGGTATAAGAAAAAATATCCAATCTAGTTTCCTCGTATTCCATCTTTTCTTGTTCCTTTATAATAGCCTTCTCCTTTTCAGCTAGTATTTTTTCCAATTCTTTCCGCTCTTCTTCTTTCTTCCTTTTCAACTTTTCCTTTTCAATTTTTTCTTCTTCTAGTATTTTGTCCAACTCAATTTTTTCTTTCTCTTTGAGCAAATTTTCGGATTCTTCTAATTTTTTCCGAACTTCGTCTCGTTCCCTTTTTTTCTCTTCCAATTCCTTCATCTTTTTTTCGACCTTTTTTTCATTTTCCATTTTTTCTTTTATTTCATCCAATTTATTTTTCTTTTCTATTTCGTCCTGTTTTTTCTTTCTATATATTTCCAATGCTTTTAATTTCAAGTTACGTCTATTGCGCCTCATATATAATTATTATAATATATTATAATAATAATTATATCTCCTAAATTACTATGTGTTATATTCGTAATTAATTTAATTACATGTTGAATAGATAACGCACCTTTTTTTTTTCAACAAATATCTACTATAAGAATCATTTTGTTTTCCTTTCTCTCTTTCTAATGTCGCAGAATCTACCTTTAATTTTTTCATCATTGTAGCCATTGAACCACTTTTTGTATATTTTTCCTTGTATATTTCATCTTTGGATTTAAAACAACCGGTTTCACCATTACATCTCAAAATTGGATCTGATAAACCTATTGTTTCACCATCACAAAAATCACCACTAATTACCCCATCACAACTCATATATATATATAATCTTATATATTTAATTATTTCATAAAAAATTGATTATTTACTATTGTGTTACGTTTATATTAAATGATTAAACCAAAATACAACTGTCATTATTGCAATAAAGAATATACTCGAAAAATGTACTATGATAGACATGTTGTTTGTTGTCAAATGATACATTTATCAAAAAGAGAAAAACAATTGGACTTACAAGAAAATTTTGATACACCATCTAGACGAGATTTATATTTGATTATACAAGAACTCTCTTGTAAGTGTATGCAATTTGAACAAAAAATAAAAGACCTTGAAAATACAATTTATAGTAATAGTACAAATATACAACCATTACGTGTATTAAATTCTCCCGATGAATTAGAAAAGGTAGATAACAATATTGTATACGACGAATGGATAAATAATCTCTATGTTACCGAAGATCACCTTCAAACTGTATTTGAAAGAAATATCATTGAAGCATACAAAGAGATTTTATTAAATAATAAAGCAAAAACAAAAGATGTTTTCTGTTCGTCAAAAATAAAACAGAATGAAATTTATGTATTGACACTAACTGATAATATAAAAGAATGGGTTAAATATACACGCGAAGAAATAAATCAAATTGAGTATGAGTTGACAAAAAAATTGATGGGAAAATTCAGAGAATGGGAAGCTAAAAATAGAGAGAGATTGTTTTCAGATACGTATTCAATCAATTATCAAAATAATTTAAATAAAATTATGGGTGGGAAATTATCTAGAGATACGATAAAAAAAACCTTTTATGATATATTATTTAATATCAATAAAGTTAATTTTAATTGATTATATAATTTTAATTGATTATATAATTTTGATTAATCTAAATATTTTTTTATAAAATCATCTTTCAACATTATGTTTAATTTTAATTCTCTAGCCTTTTCAACCTTAGCAGTATCTTCATTCAATGATTTTACTATGACTGCATCAACCTTTTTTGAAACACTACTACTTATTTCACCACCTTCTTTTACTATTTTTTCTTGTAATTCTTTATCTCTAAAACCAGTGATTATAATTTTTTTCCCAGATAATTTTCCAGTTTTCGATTTTACTTTAGGTTTATATTCAGCTACTTTATATTCCAATTTGGATTCTTTTATAAATTCATTAAATGATTTTATATTTTTGACAAACGCGGTAGCAGTTTTTTTTGCCATACCACGTAATTTGCTTATTTTGATAACTTTTTCTACTTCTGACTCGTTTGATAATAGAATGTCTGGATAATTTTCCAATATAGGTGTAATCTTTTTAGTACCTAATCCCCTACCAAATATATTGGTTGCATGCATTAAAACGGGTAATGCAGTTTTTTCTATAGATGTTTTTATATTAGTATATACTTTATTCGCCATCTTTTCTTTAAAATTTTCTACTTTTAACAAATCATCTTTTGACGCAGCTAATATTTTCGGCACAGTATTTAAACCAGCTGTCATCATTTTTTTAACATTTCCTTCTCCAAGTGATTCAACTCCAATACCCTTTAAAAACCCTACTATATTTTTTAATTGAACTATATGATTGTCCTCCTTATTTTTAAGCATAATATCCACACCTGTATCATTCCATACATATTCTTCATCAGGCATTTTTGGTTCATCCGATGGTACTGTAATCTCCAATATATGTGGAATAACATCACCACTCCGAACTAATTTTATAAGTGAACCTATGCCTAAATTATTATCTTTAACATATTTCGCATTGAATGCGGTAACATATTCTATTTTAACACCATTAAGTTGTAATGGTTCAATTCTAGCACGTGGTTTTAAATACCCATCTTTACTTGGTGCCCATAAAATATCCAATACTTTTGCTTCGGCCAACTGATCGGACAATATCATTTTAAATGCTATAGCATGCTTGGGGTTTTTATCCGTACGTTTATAATTATTATCATCTTTCACAACAATTCCATCAATTTCGTAAGTATGATTTTTTCGCCAATCCACTAATAATAGAGACAAGTCATTATTGGTTAATGTTTTGCTTGGTTGATTTTTAACACATAATAATTTGTGTTTTTTTATAAATTCTAATTGCTTTGATGGTATAAGTTGTGGTTCAACAACTTCATATACTACAAAATCCACATCTTTTATCTTTTGTATATCCAATGTCTTGCTATTTAAAATACCGGAAACCAAGTTTCTTGCATTTGAAAACTTGCTTGAGTATTTTGCCTGAAATGTAGATTTTTTCATTATGAATTCACCTCTTAATATACAATTGTCTACTTTTGGTAAATTCATATATTTCAATAATGACGATATATCTTGGCCATATGTACCATTTCCACGTGTATATAATTTATGATTTCCATTGCGTGTATCGTATATACCCGTAGCACCATCCAATTTGGCACTAAGTACATATGGACCCTTGTATTTTTTCGTCCATTTTGGTAATTCATTTGTGCTTGGTTTAATTTTATTTAATGATGGAGCTTGTATTGGCAATAATACCTTGTTATGTTGTATTGGTGCTCCTATTTCATTCAATATCGGATGATTTGGATATTTTGTTTCTACATATTCTCTTATAATATCATACTGATTATCCGTCATTACTGGTTGACTGTTATAATACTTATCACTTGCATATCTTAACAAATAACCAATTTCTTCTTTTGATAATATTTTGATATAATCAATGCCACCCTTTTTGAACGACGATATTATTGATTTAATATTTATTTTTTTTTTAATTTTTTTTTTTATTTTTTTTTTTATTGTAATGTCTGTTTTAACAATATTATTTCCACTAACTCTTTCGGTTGGTTCAACATATTTGATATTTAAGAAATCGAATATAGACTGTTCACTTGGAAAACTATCCTCTACCTTGACCCCCTTCTTACCATTAGTCATTTTATGAAATCCATGTTCATTCATGGTATATCCCATTTTTAATGCTTCATGGCGCATGACTGTATTAAACATCTTACTACCAGTGAAATACAATATAGCAAATCCATATTCTTTATATGGTGAATACATGAAATCAACACGTCGCGGTATTCTTTTTTCGGATAATTTTGCTATTGTGAGGCTTTTTGTGTTTCCACGTGAAAGCAGTTCAATTAGCAATTTCTTTTCAACTAGAATATCAATAAATTTATTGAATATTGTTTTGTCGTTGTTTTTATCCGTAACTATAATATCAATATCACCAGATGTCTTGGCTCCTCTTCTGAAACTACCAACTATTTCAAATGAAGATGTATTAATACCATGTAATTTGGATACTTCATTGAAAATTTTGGTTAATTTTTTATTGTATTCAATAATTTCATCACGTGGTATTCGCTTTAGAATATCATAATAATATTTCAACCCTATTTTCTGTTTATCATTCAATAAACTCTGGTTATCCTTTAGATCTTTTATACTTTTAATTCCATTCTTGGAAACCAATTCGGCAGCTTTTTTGGGACCTACACCATATATTTCAGTGAATATTTTGATTGGATTATTTTTTTCTTTCTCCAATTTGCTTATTTTCCCAGTTTCAACATATTCACTTAATTTTTTGATAATAGTTTTACCAACATTTGGCAAGTGTTTAATATCATCTATACTGTGAATAGGTTTGTCAAATTTTATAATGCTATCACTTGCTTTTTCATATGCTCTTGCGCGAAAATTTTCACCTAATTGCTTCATTAATAAGGCAAGTTCGCCTAATTTTTCAATAAATTCTTGATTGTATATTTTACTCATCTTGTTATTTTATAGTATTACTAGTTTATATTAATTTTTTTCAATTTTTTTTTAATTAAGATTTTCTCATAATATATTAATATGTCAACATTTGTTTCATATAATAAAGAAAAAGTTATTGTTAATAACAAAGTTCTAAAAGATGACGAATATATTATGAAAAACGAAGGGGATAAATTTATTGTTGAAAATTTAAAAGATGGAACGGTTAATATTGGTTATAAAGTTGAGGATGAATTAATGAAAAACGTTTTTAATGTACATAAACAAGAAGGACCATTGATAGAAAGATTGAAATCTGATATCAAATCTATGTCGAAAAAAATGTCGAAACCAAAAATGCCATCAAAGAAAGGGAAAAAGGGAAAAAAAACACGTAAAAAGAAGGGACAAAGAGTCGGTGTGAAAACACAGAAGAATTCAAAAAAAAATAAAAGAAAATAATTATAATTGAATAACTTTATTTAGGACTTACTAGTAATTATATTTCTCAATATTTTATCATTTATATTTTTATCATTTGTATTTTTATCATTTATAAATTTATATTTATTTTTATAAGTTTCTACACATTTTTTATGCATTTGCTTTTGATATACAGAAGATGCATATATTATATTATTAATTCCACTATCTTCATATAAACATTCAATATAAGTATGTTTTTTGGTTTTAACATAGCGGATAAATTCGATTAAATTATCTATGCAATCGTCTTCAAAAAATATATATAAAATACAGTGACTTCTTTTAATTTGTCTATTTTTGCCTTCAAAATCATAATCTGCAAAATAGATTGTGCTATTTAGATTATCCGCGCATTCAAATATATCATATTTAAAAGATGTATCAGTATGTTTACGCATATCAAAAGAAACTTCTATTGTGTATCCCATTTATATTCTCTAAATATATAACTAAAATCAGATATTTTAACTATTATTTAAAATGTTTATTAAAAAAAATTTTTCCTTATGGTATATAAATATGTCTGATTGGAGAAAAATAGGTAACAAAAATAGAACAGCAAAAAATAATGTAATGAATATTAAAAATATAACTACTAAAAATTTAAATTTTAATAATGTTGGTGTTTCAGGGACAGCTATTGAAATTAAATCTGAATTAATTTTTGATGATACTATTTTTATTAAAGATATTAGTGCGAGCAAACCAAATTCATTAGATATTTATGAAAAAAATATTGAGGTTTTGAATGATGCAACTATTGATAAAAATTTGACGGTTGATGGAAATTTTATATTTAAACATGGTACTAAAGACGAAGATTTGTCCGATACAATGACGCGATTATACGAAGCATATAAAAGTTTATTTAATAGTGGTGATTTAGTATATAATGTAAGTGATGGTGAAGTCTATTCGGGTAAAATTAAAAATGGAAATGATTTTTCTTTTGTAAAATTAGACAATGTATATTACAAACTTCCCGATGGAAGTTATACCAAAATTTGAATTAAAATAATTTATTCGTTATTATTAATAAATAAATTAATTTCCCAATGATATATAAATGAGCCAAAGCAAATGGAGTAATAAAATAAATAAATTAAATAAAATAAATAAATTTAATACTAGAGGCAATATTAATAATGTTAATATATCCAATTTAAATTCTATAAATATAATTCCTATTAATATAGGTATATCTGGTTCATCGCAAATGATTAAGTCTGATGTTAAAATTGATGCTTCAATGATATTTGAAGATAACCCTCCATTTATTAAATACACGGTTATCACAGATAATAGTAAGGTTGATAATATCGATTATAGTAATGCTATTATTAATAATATGATAATGCCTAACTATTTTGCTCACCCTACCGTATATGATTATTCTGCTGGTTCACTGAATGATCCTAGTGGAAGAAAATATCATAAGGCTTGTATTGTTGATAATTCTATGTTTATTTTTGGTGGTCAAACAGAAGATATTAATTATTTAAATGAATTTTATGAATATGATATATTTTCGATTCATAGTAATAAATATAATAAATGGTATAAACGTTCACTTACCAATAATAGTGGTTATGCTACTGATATTTGTGGAAGAATTAAATTCACAGGGGAAAAATGGAGGAGTTCTGATTTTGTTATTTTTGGTGGTCAAACAGAAGATAGTAGTTATACAAATACAATGGACGTTATAGATTTAAAAAATAGTACGTTTTATAATTATGAATATGTATACAATATATCAGGTGGAAAAAATGATTCTAAAATTAAAATTAATTCAATTGATATTTCATTATCTACATATTCCGATATTATAAATGATTTATCATATAATAAAAAAAACTCTAATTCAGGTATAAGTCAAATTGATGGTTCAAATGTTTTGTATTATTATAGAAATCATTCAGTAATTGATCCTAACTCACCGTATGATATTTGTTATAATATAAATGGTATAAATATGTATAATGTTACAATTGAAATATCTAATAACACAAGTTTCAACGTCTCTGATACAAATACATATTATATGTATTTTTCAGTTAAAGGAGGTGAAAATACCAATGATATTTCATTTAAAATAAAAAATAATAATGAAGAGATATCAGGAAATTTATATAAATTAAAATATTCATATTTTAATTTTGATTATGTTGAACAAATATCTGTAATTAATAATAATATACAAATTCAAAAAACAAGTGAGTTTCTACCAAATGAATTAATATATATATATGTATTTAATAATACAATAACAGGAGTGATTAATGTATCAATAGATAATAGCAATGTGTATTATTTATATAGTGTTGGTTTTGGTAAAAAAATAAACATACATAAAGATAATAGTGATAAACTTTCAAGAATATATCGACACATTGATGGTGATGATGCATACATATACACTGGATTAAAAGATGGTGTAAGTTCAAAATTTATACCAACATTTGGTATTGGTGATATTTCGGGTGATAGTTCATTTAATTCATTTCTTTTTCAAACAAAACCAGATATTAGTAATTTGGAAAATATTGATCCATTTGATGATTCAATAAGAAATGTTCCTCTTATGGAATTGGTTCGACCAAAATATTACTCACAAATCACCAACAAGAATATTACTCTTCATCATTTGGATAATCCTAATCTAGTACACGATGAAAGAACAATTATCACTGAACGAAATTTTAAGCCTGTAGGATATGCTAGTTCTAGGTATTTCCATACAAGTAAAATATCTAATAATAATTTATATGTTTATGGTGGTATAACTGAAAAAGATGATGATGATGATGTATTTAATATTTATAAAATAAATAATAATGAAATATCAGATAATAAATTATTATTTTCGATAGATTTAAAATTTATAGACGTTAGTGGTGGGGAAAATGGAGATTCATTACCTTCATCTACTAATTATTTCAATGCCTATAAAGGTAACACGATAAATCCCTACAGTATTACAATTGAACCATATCGAGACACAGACCTTACAATTGATCCAAATTCTATGAAAGGTATATCAGGAATTATTACAGATACAACAAAAAATGAACCACCTAAAATTGTCGCTTTTGTTACCAATAAAGGTGTGGTCACCACTGATAATATAACCGTTGATGAATTATCAAATGCTAATTTATGGTATAGTTATTTTGAAACAAAAACCAATACGTACGAAGGCAATAATTATCCTTATCAAGTTTTATTTTTTAATAATTATTATAGTTATCAAAGAAATAATAAACGTATGTTGTTTATAGATAGTACCGATATTTCTAATGTAATCAATGATTATAAAACATATATTTATGATATATCTTATAATGGTAATATTACAGATATATCTTTCGGTATTATGGAAATTACTGATCCACAATATTTTTCACTTGAATTAAGTACAGAAAAGATAATAATAAAATTTAAACAAGAACATTCAATATACAACAAATCTACCAATCATCAGCAGTATATATCATTCAATAATATATTTGCAATTAATAATAAAAATAAAATTATACACGGTAACAATTTAATAAATTGGGCATCAAAAATTAAAAAATATACGAGTTTAGGTTATATAATTGTAGACTATACAACAATAAAAAAAAATGATTATAGCGGTGAAATCCTTACAATCACTTCGAAACTAAATGGAATTAAAAAACGACATTCACATACAACAGAATTGATAGATAATAGTTTGGTTAATTTTGGAGGAATCAATTATGTTATCGATATAAGTAAAAACTGGGCATATACACATTTTGATAATAATTATGGTGATAGTATAGGAGACCTATCTAGTGCATTAAATACATTTATAAATGATAATTCTATTCTTAGAATGGTTTCTTATTATGATAAAATAAATAAAAAATATACATATAATATGTATCAACAAACAAATGATGAGTTGATACATTTGCCCGAAAATTATGAATCGTGTTATACTTTATATACAAAAAATTTCAAGACAATAAATACAAAACAAAACGATGGAAGTGACAAAATAATTATTGGATTGAGTAATAATGTTATAGATGTTTCCAATAATACATATAGAAATTTACAAGATGATGATGAAACATGTAAATTAATTGGTCATACATCTGTAAAAATCAATAATTATATTCATTTATTAGGTGGTGTGAAATCTCAAAAATATAAGATTAATACTATAGAATTAAAACCATCGTTTGAATATATTCAAAATTTATTTAAAGTACAAAAATTTATTGATCATTCTTATAATAACTTTTATGATATTTGTAAAAATGATCCTTCGGGTGAATATTTAACTATTAGAAAAGGATATATTGATAATACAGTCAATCCTAAACGAAGATATCGTATAAATATTTATTCAGATATCTCTATAAATGATGTTAGTAGTGATAATACATTTTATAAAATGCATAAAAGAGATGGTAGTGGGGGGTTATGGTATAATAATGTTAATAATGATGAATATAGATTATATAAAAATGTATATGATATATCTGGTTTTCATTGGAAAAGAATAATAAAACCTACATATGAAAAAATGATAGAATTATTATCTAAATTTCAACAGGATTTTGGTGTGAGTGAGAATATAATTTATTATATTTATTATGATGTAGTAAAATTAAACGAATCACTAATAAAAAATTATGATGTATCAACAAATCAATTAAATAATGTAGATGGTAGTGGGGGATTAGTAGTTTATTCAAGCCATCGTAGAGGGCGTGATTTACGGTCTCCATCATACATATTATACCGTAAACCTTATAATGCCATACATTTTAATTGGTCTGCATTACTACCTAGTTCAGGTCAAGAAGACCAACCTAATTTACCTCAAGACCTACCTCGCGCAACACATTATAATATTGGGTTAAGTCAGGAGATAATTTCTGTTAATAATGCGTATAATAATAAAAAATATACCGTAAATAAGAATACATTGAAGATTGACTCATCATCGAATATATCGAATATGCTATTAAAATACCATAGTTGTTCTTTATGGGGTGATAATTCATTGGTTGTATTCGGGGGTATGAAGGATGAAATAGATAATAATGGATTAAATCCGATTAATAAGATTATAATCTCCAATGATTTATTTATAATAAATGTACAATCACCTGAATCAAATCATAAAAAATATCCTGTATCGGATATTTCTGGTAGATGGGGACACACATCAGATATTTCTGGTGATAAATTAACAATATATGGTGGATTTGATGCAGATGGAAACGCTTTTAACAATAAATTTATTATTGATTTGTCACATATAGTCAATTCTGGTTATACATCACAAAATGTAAAAGAAAAAAAAACAAAAAATTATAATCCAGGTAATATTGGTGGTCATACAATGACTAACTATGATAACAAATATATTATATTTGGTGGTAGTGATAAATCTTATGATATATGTAATAATTATACGAAAATTTGGGAATTAATTGAATTAACAGATATATGTGGAACACCATTCATGATTTTTTCAGATGATTTTGATATAAGTTTTCAGTTTCAGTTAAATATTAAGACTAATCCTGAAAATATGCTCGTCTATTTCACGGATACATGTAATAATAAAATTAATGATGTGTCTTCATTATATATTAAAACAACTAATGAAAGTAATAAACACAAAATAATTATTGGTGTAAGTGGTGATAATTATCATTATAAATCAAATAACACATTTGACCCTGAACTTTCACATAAACTTCATTGTATTTATGAAAAAACATCTAGTAAATTAAAATTATATATAGATGATAGACTTGAAGTATCTAATAATATAATTTTTAATTATGATCAAAGTATTAATTTTATGCATATAGGCCATGTTGGAACGACAAGTAATAGTGATGTTACAATTATTGGAATGGATATATACAATCACTTGATAACCGATAAAACTGAAATACCAAGTAACAACAGTCATTTATTTTCTTTTTATCCTCTAGCTAATACAGGGAAAAAGTTAATATCAAATATAAACAATATAAATTTAAGAGATAATAATAGATATAATGATATTTCATATGGTTCTTTTATTTTTTCCTCAAAAAATTCTTTTAAATTTAAATTGGAACATGATAATTCTACAATAAATGGAAAATTACTAGAAAAAAAAAATAATAATTGGAATTGGGGTAAATTATTAATGGATTCCAGTGATATAATTCAAAATGCAACTCCAATTACAAATGTAGATGTTTCTTATCAATTTATATTTGATAAACCATATTGTTTGAAAAAATTTAAAATAGTAAGTATAGATAATGATATGAGTAATATACTATTAAATACGTATTTATCCACATATCCATATGATGATCCTAATAATAATAATGGAAATTATAAAAATATATTACAACAAGAAATTGATAATAGACCAAAAAAAATTGCATTTTATAGAAATGCAATTGATTATAGTAATAACAAAGTAATACCTGGTAAATTATATAAATTTAAGAATGGAATTATAAATTCAAATTCACCATACGATTTATCTAGTATATATAATATTACAATTGATAATAGTATAAATAGTTATATCGATTATTCCAATAATTATGATACAGATAATAGTTTTATAGATATTTCAACTGTACAAATAAAAAAATATATCACTGAAAATAGTAATAATATTTCAAATTACATGTTTGTTTTTGATAATTCCTTGTCTATGAAAGATTCATCTTTTGTTATTGCTATGATTGGACAATATGATAAACCGCGAACAGTAGAAATATATAATACTGCATTTTCAACATTTCCAAAACCATTTTCAATATCTTATAATATATATAATAAAAACAATAGTAGGGATTTTTCTTTTGTAAATATGAAAACATCTAACAATGATAACTTACCTGGTTCTAGCGCTGTATTATTTAAAATAAATACCAATAATGAAAATATTGACATATGTTTTAATATTAATAATAGTTTTAAAGATGGTAAATTATTTGAAATGAATAAACCACATTTTTATACTATGGTCGATATATTTTTTAAAACAAATAATATTCAAACGAAATGGAGGAATGATGAAATAAACATTCAAAATCCCGCGATACAAATATATGAAAAAGACATTAGTTATATAATAAATGAAGGAATAATAAAAATATATTTTGATGGAAATGATGGTGGTAATTGGAAAAATATGTTAAATAATGGTGGATTATGGGGTCCAATGGGGGTTTCTCCAAATCATTTTTATTATTTATTTAAAATATCATATGAATCGTCAAAGTTTCCATGGAAATATATGTTTAAAAAAAATCAACGTGAAGAAATTAATAAGTTGATAATATCAACACAAGGTTATGGAAATATATCAACACAAGGTTATGGAAATATATCAACTATTGGTTCAGATATATCAAGTAGTGATTTATCGTTTGTTAGCAAAATAAATACTATTGGTTCATATGCATATGTTTTTAAAAATAAACTTACTTCTACAGAAAATGATATATCTTTCGGGATTAAAAAAATAGAAACATATAACCGATTTAAAACAAAAAATGATTTTTTAAATGATAAAAAATCAACAAAACATACAATTGATCTCTCCAATATATATTTTTATAATACAGAAAATGGGGAAATGATAGATTTAAGTTATAACAATAAGAATGCTATACTGGATTATGGTGATTTAAAAATTCGAAATCATTCAGCTACTATAATAGATAATTCGATGTATGTTTTTGGTGGCATAAATAATGGAAAGGTTTCTAATAAATTACATATTTTGAATTTAACAACAGGAAAATGGGATTTAAGTGTCAATTATAGTGGTGATATTTCAATGTTATATGGTCATACAGCTGATTCATGTGGAGATATTAATGGTAATAATGATACAAAAATAGCTATTTTTGGTGGATCAACTGAAAAAGGTGTGAGTAAAAGTAATTATAATGATAAGTTATTTATTTATGATATAATTGACAATTCAATGTATGAATTTAAACTCAATAAAGATAATCAAGTAAAACCTGAACATGTTTTTGGCCATAGTTCTGTTGTAATAAACAGTAAGTATTTATATGTTTTTGGTGGTGATATTTCTTATAGTTCTAGTGATAATATTAATAGGGATAGTCTCTATATACTTGATTTATTAGATAAGAAAAAATGGATAAAAAGAAATAATATTCAAAGTGTGAGTGGGAATAATCATTTAATGGGTCGGTACCGTTTTTCTATGGTATACGATAATTGCACAAATGAATTAATAACATATGGTGGTGAGGATACAAAAAGTCATAATATAATATCAAAAAACGATTCAAGTTACATACAAATAATCGAAAATGCTGGTAATTTATATTATGAAAAATCAAAGTTTGATATACATGATATTTCTTTTGATATTTCTTTTGAAACTAGTAATAATTATAAAATTGATATACCCACATTATTATTAAAATTTGACACAAAAATAAAAAAAATAAAAAAAAAGATTAATAATTCTACATAATAATAATAGTTTTAAATAAATTATTTAAAATAATATATTTATAAATAATAGTATTATGATAACAAATACCGATCCGAAATTATATTGGGTAGAAGATAGAAATAACAAAAAAACAATGTTAATTAAAAAAAATGGAAAACGACTTGTTTTAGAAATTGGTGATATGATATCATTCAAATTCGGACAAAAAATAATTGCTAAGATTATTGGGTTCACATTTCAAGGTCCATATTCACAGCCAAATGGTATGCTATTCACCGAATATAAAAATGGTGTATGGGATGAATGGACTATTCGAAAAAAAAAATTAAATATATTTTTTCATTTTGATGTGTGGAAAACAGTTAAGAAACTATATATTGAACCACCATTACCACCTTCAAATTTTGAACACGAATTGTAATTTCATATAATATCAAAAATATTATATAAAATACCATAAAAAGAAAATCATAAAAGAAAATCATAAAAGAAAATCATAAAAAGCATAGTTAATTAAAAAAAAAGATAAAAAATATTCTATATAAAAAAATTGATTATTATTAACATTATTAAACAATATATAATACAATATACACACCATGGAACCACCAACCTATTTAGCAGAAAAAAATCCACACCCACGCGATTCTAATATCACATTTGATGAAGGACCTCATATTTATACTATAAATGGAGATTCATCATTCACATCAGTTACAACATGGAATCATTCTCATTTCGAAAAATTTAATGCTGATAAAATCATTGATAATATGATGGCTTCTAAAAGATGGCCCAAAAGCAAATATTTTGGAAAAACGAAGACTGAAATTAAAACCATGTGGAAGAAAAATGGTAATGATTCGGCGTCAGCGGGAACAAAAATGCATTATGATATCGAGTGTTATTATAATGAGTGTCCTAATGAAAATGATTCAGTTGAATATTCATATTTTAAATCGTTCTTAAATGATTATGGTCATCTAAAACCATATCGAACAGAATGGATGATTTATCATGAAGAACTCCAACTCGCCGGCTCCATTGATATGGTATATGAAAATGATGATGGTTCATTATTGATATATGATTGGAAACGCTGTCGTGAAATTAAAAAAACGAACGGATGGGGAAAATGTGCTACTACACAATGTATTGATTATATACCTGATACTAATTATTGGCACTATTGTCTGCAATTAAACGTATATAAGGCGATTTTAGAGGAAAAATATGGAAAAAAGGTAACTGAATTGTATTTAGTGTGCCTTCATCCAAATAATTATAACAAAAATTATCAGCGAATTAAAGTTGTTGATATGCAAAATGAAGTGAAAGAATTGTTTGAATATAGAAAAAAACAATTATCATAACATACTTAAAAAATAAATATAAAAATATAATATACAAATGGACTTTGACAACGATTTTTATGATGATATACATTTTAGACAATATAGAATTATAGAACAAGATTATGAAGCAAATGCTTTTTTTAGAAATTTGCATTTTGCATTTACTATATTAATGGTGCATTTAATTGCTTTTTATTTGGGATTTTACATTGTTGGTAATTATATTTATCCACATGATTTTTCGTGGATTCGCATGGATACCGTGGAATGTAACGAAATTAAGGAAAAACCTTTTGAAGAAAAATATTTGGACAAACTTAAAGATATGGAGGAAACAGAATTGACAGAAGAAAAACTAGCGGCAATGGAAAAATGTGTTTTGATTGAACACACACCGGCAGGAAATGTTATTATGCTTTATAATGCACACGATGAATCATTTTGGTATTTTTGTGATGATAAATTAATATCGTATAAATATTTGGAAACAGTTTTGAGGCATTATGTTATTGTTTATGATTGTAAGAGTTTGTATAAAAATAAAGGCGAACAATTGAAAAGAATGAAGGAGGAACAAGAAAAAATGGCAGAGGAAAAAGAAAGAATGAAGGAGGAACAAGAAAAAATGGCAGAGGAAGATAATGCATTAAAAAATGAGGAAAATAATGATGAGGAAAATAATGATAAAGAAAAGGATACTCTACCCGAAAAACCTGTAACTACTACATCTGTTTTTGCCAGATTTAAAAAATCCAGAATTAAATCCAATAAAAAAGTTGATAAGAATGATGATAAAAATGATAAAAATGATAAAAATGATATGGAGAATATGGAACACCTTGTACAAGCAAATCGGTTCTCATACAAAGGGAATATAAATAATTATCAAATGATTAAAAAACAATTGGATAGTAATCTACCGAAATTAGATTTCAAAACCTTCATGAAAATGCAGGAAGAGAAAAAAAATAAAAATAAACAAGATTAACCATATATGATAATCATAAAACACGATTAATCAAACTATAAAAAAATAATATATTAATATTATTATATTATTTTTCAGTTGTCTTTTCTAACCATTTAAGATATCCGATACTTTTTTCTATATTATAAGATGAATCTAAATGATTTTGCGCAATATCAAGTATTGTCTTTTCCAATTCCGTTAATTGAGAAAGGTATTTATTAACTAATGTAGAATGTTCAGAATTCGTTGTTGGTAATAATATTATTTGTTTATTTTTAATTTTTTTAGTTAATTTAAGTTTCTTTTTTTTTCCTTTAGTTTTTGTTTTTATTTTTGCTTTTCTAACTTCATCTGATAATTTATCTTTGCCTGATAATTTATCTTTGCCTGATAATTTATCTTTGCATGATAATTTATCTTTGCATGATAATTTATCTTTGCCATTTGAAGTTGTTTTTTTACCTCGTCTTTTTATTTTAAATTTTTTTGACTTACTAGCGATTATAAAAGGGTTTAATTTATTTTCAGATTCCATTTATTATATAATAAATATATTAATATATTTCAATTTTATAGTATATTTATACTGTTTTTTCTATAAATGCAATTATCTTTGATTCATTATTTCCCGTGTCGTGTTTAAGTAATTGTGTGGTTTCCACGTCTATTTTGTATCCATTTTTCTTTAAAAATATAATCAATTCAGGTAATCTATCTATTGTTAAAAATTCATTTTTATTTTCAAAACATAAAATTGCCCATATACAGTTATTACATCTATCACTTGTTTTAAATGGTGATAATTTTGGTGGGTTTATTTGTTTAACATAATTTGATAAATCACCTTGTGGTTTTTCATTAATTGTAAGTATCTTTTTGTATTTTTTGTCTCTATTATCGAAATATACAGTGCTTAATAAATAATAAAAAAATGTGTTTGTTGATGCCATTACTATATAGATTTACTTACATTATAATTTTTCCGGAATTAATACAGCTCTTCTTTTGTTTTGTGGTTCCAAATCACCTGCTATAATATTTTCATTAATACTACTAACAATAGATAAACAACATTCGACACCTGTATATTTCTCATGTATTTCTTGTTCATGTTTATATTTATAATTGCTTGTAATTTTAACATTACAATATTCTATTTTATATCCACCAATCATTTTATTAAAATTATCTATCAACTCAAATCGTGGATCGTCTTTTATAACTGATGATAAAGACATTCCCTCGGGCGCAGGAAATTGTGTATGGAATACAAATGGATATTCCAATGGATTTGTACTTCCCCCTGCAGTTGTGAATGTTAATTTTTCACTGTTCATATTTTTTTATGTAAATTAGTTATTTTATTCAAATAAATCAGTTTTATAAAAACCATTTGTTATAAAATTGATTAAACTATAATAATTTGTTATATTTATAAATAATGGCTCCAAATCTCTCTTTATCAAGATATCTATATTGCAAAAGTGATATTAAATTATCTATCATAAATTGTTTAATAAAAAAATTGTCATTTGATGAAACATTATACTGGTTCACTGAATGGTATATATCAGGTTGGGACTGTTTCGAACTCATTTGGCAAATATATTATGACTTTTATGCTGTCGTTCATCCAAAGTTCGAGTCTTACATAAATAAAAAGGAGAAAGCATGGTTGAAAAATAACGACATATATATACCACTAACAATTGTTAAAAATTTATTCCAGTGTCATTCTAACCCAATGGTATTTATGTTAAGACAATATATTGATTCTTATGAAACATATAAAAAAGGTTTCAAAATAGAAAAACAAGAAAAAATGAAACAAAATTATTTTAAATGTAGTAAAGATTCTTCAACTATTTTGAAAAAATTTCAAAAAGGGGATTGGAAAAATGTTTGTATATTGTTAAAAAAAATGAAACAAAATAAAAACAATGATGAATTTTATAAAATTTATAGAGAGATTTTATTGATTTCTAATCAAAATGAAAAAAAAATAGAAAAAATGTGGAAAAATAAAGGAAATGGTAAAAATTATCATTTCATATTGGCAATTTTCGCTATAATATCACAAGAAAAATCGAATGTTAAAAAGAAGAAAATAAAAATATTGCTTAATAAAGAAGAAAAATCACTTATAAATACATATTTGGATATAAGTATTTCACTAGATAAATACGGGAATAAACAAATATACAATACTCTTCCTATAAAAAGACTATATAAAATTCATTATAAGTATGGAAAATGCTTTAATACTATTAGAAATTCCATAAAATATAATGAATTTATTCATGAAAATCTATATTATTGGGAATTTCATACAAAAGATACTCCTTTTTGGAATAGTTTATATAAAAAATATAACTGCACCATGGATATAAAAGAGAAAATTCCAAAATTTAAAAATGAAGATTTATTAGAGGAATTTTATGAAAATTATAATTATGAACTAGACGAACAAAAGAAAAGCGTTCAAAATGCATCAATAAAAAAATATGATGATGATGTTAATTATATAGATTGGTTAGATTCATTATATTCCGAATATTCATTTCCTATATCATTTGATAAATCAATATTATTATCTTTATAATATATTAAATTAAATAATTTTTTTATAAAATTGAAAATATATTTTTATATATATTATATTTATAATAACAATGGTACGTAATAAAAAAGGTGGAAACAAAGGAAAAAAAATCGCCAGAAAACATAGCACTCAAACAGTTCAACGTGGACTACGTTTATCAAAAGATAAATGTGAAATATATGCTGTCGTTGAAAGTGTATATGGTCATGGTATGTGCAATGTCATTTGTAATGATGGCGTTGAACGTTTGTGTATAATTAGAAGAAAATTTAAAGGTAGGGGAAAACGAGACAATTTTGTTGGTCCGGGAGCATGGTTATTGGTTGGTATAAGAGAATGGGAAATAGTTAATCCGAAAAAAAAACCAAAATGTGATTTATTAGAAGTATATAATAACATGGAAAAAGATAGGCTTAGAAAAACCAAAATCGATTTCTCCCATTTATTAAACAACGATTCTACTATTAATTCGGATGAAGAAGATACTAGCGTCGAATTTGTTGATAGTAATACAATGAAATATGAAAATTTAATACAAAATACAAAAGACGATAACAAAAAATTAAGCACTATAGGTGATATGGATGAAATTAATATAGATGATATTTAATTATTAGACATATCGTTTCCCTCATTATTTATTGTATTTGCATGTTCAATACTTGCCAATATTGCTTCTTGTAGATCCATATTCATATTATTATTAATAACCATATTTAATGCATTATTTATCCTATTATTAACAGGTGTTTCAATTACACGATTCAATATATTATATAACATAGAACGGTTTATTTCCGTTCTATTTTCTTCTGTATTCATTTCTTGTTCGGCTACATCATCACTATCTCTGTTGTCTGTGTGGTGATTGTCCGTGCTATCATTATCATGATTTCCCGCGCTATCATTATCATGATTGCCCGCTTCATTACCTGGATCATCTGTATTATTTGGATTTTCTGTTATATCTGTTACCAAACTATCTATCTTTATTTCTTTTGAAGGTAATTTGTACCTACAAACAGGACATACCGACTTTTCATCTTGTAACCAGCGATCAATCCCATCTTTTAAAAATATATGTTTACATGGTAATATTGTTATATTATCACCATTATTAAATTCACATTGAAATATTGGACATGTACCATTATATTTTTTGTGTTTTTCCTTGTCATATGTTTCATATAATAAGGTTTGTTTTCCTTCATCTGATATAACTTGTTTGTATTTGTGTTTGTCTTGAAAACTTCTATTTATTATATCATCTAATGTATTATTCATAAACATATTGTCAGATTCACCCGATAAAGGTAATGATAAATCTGCATATGAATTATCAGTATTAATATTAAATAATGAATTAAATGACAATGGAACTAAATTAATATTCGTATTAATATCAGATGCATTCATATCAGAAGTATTATCCAAAATTAAGTTTTCAATATTATTAGTACTAATATTATATGTCGGTGTCCTTACTATTTGATTACGATATGAACTGTTTGACATAAGGGAACTTGATATAGAAATACCATTTAATATATCTTGTAGAAAATTGGTGGCGTTTATTGTATCACTGGCGTTTATTGTATCACTGGCGTTTATTGTATCACTGGCGTTTATTGTATCACTGGCGTTTATTGTATCACTGGCGTTTATTGTATCACTGGCGTTTATTGTATCACTGGCGTTTATTGTATCATTTATATTTATCAATGAAATGTCCATAATAACTATATTTTATATATTTTATATATTTTTTATTTAAATTATATAAAATATTCAAACTAAAGAGAATATTGTTTCCATTCTTTTATATCTATTCAATCCTAATTTTTTTTGAAAATTTTCCCACCTCCGATTTAGATCTTTTTGATTATTCTTACAAGATTTGTGTATAATTATATTTCTCTCTTTTGAACTCTTCAACATATATTTCTGTTTTTTATAATAAACACTATTTTCTATATTTGCACCCATATCTCTTAGGTTATTAAAATTCATACCTGAAATAAGTGAAATATTTGTTTTTGTTGATGAATTATATGGAAAACCATTTGTAGAACGCATATTCCAATACATTATATGTGGGCATTTATATGATTCCCCTATACTTTTCTTACCTGCATCATTAAATTTATCTACTATTTTTTCATTTAAACATTTGAACATATCATGCTCTGTCGTATTGTCATCTACTATTTCACTTGTTTGCATATCAGATAATATTACTATATTCATAGCACTAATTTGTTTTTGTGGCATTTTGTTTAATATACAATTTTGCAATAACAAATTAAAACTATGATATATGTTTCCATCTACACCGAATGATATATTACACTCGTCCAATACATTAAATATTTTTTTAAGCTTATCCATAAATAAATCTGTATCATTGAAAACAACTACAACTGGTTTTTCACTTATCGTTATGATTGTATTTTTTTGATGTGATAATTCAGATATACGTATACCCAGTCCCAGTGCACTATATAATGGCACATTTTTATTTAATTCCATATTATAAGTCATATCAATTATAGGTAATATATTGTATTTTTTCATTCTATGATATTCTTTGTTTTTTTCCCATAAAATATTTAATAAAATAACATCTGTGTCATTTTTATCCTTGTGTAATAATTTCATTCCCTGTTTAACAAAATCATATGGTGAAACATAGTTAGTTTTATTTCCATTTGTTTGCAAAATATATTTTTTATAATTAATTGCGCATTTTATTTTCCCCTTGTTTGTAACACCGTTTTTGTTTGTCGTTTTCAAAAATGCATTTTTTTGTTTAAAATGTGTTATACTTGTTACCTTACTGAAATTTATTTTATCCCACTCATTATTACATTGAAAAATTTGGGTCGTTTTTAAATATTTATTTAATAAAGAAGTAATTTGTCTAAATAGTTTTTTATGTTCATTCGTAACATTTTTAACAACAATATTTCCTGTCTCATTACTTCCCGCTGATTTTTGTTGAATATAATTACTGTATGTAAAATAATGCATAACAATCGAATCATATAAATATCCAAATTTTGATTTTTCACGTGGAACCCATTTAGCTGCAAGCGATATAGTCGGGTTTTCTACATTACTATTAAACTTATAATCACATATAATTTTAAAATCGTTATGTATTTGTTGTGAAATAAGACCAAATGCAAATGCCAATATACTACTTTCTAAATCATACTCATTTTCTATCCAAAAATCACAAAAATATTTTATGTCTTTCCACGAACCATATGGATGTGTATCTTTTTTATTTAACGGATAAACAAAATAATACAATGCGTTTTTTGCCATATCCATTGTAGATATACCATTGAATTCAAGATTTATATGTGCTAATGTGGATATTAATGCGTATGATAACTTGTATTCCCCTTTTCCCCGTTTAATATCACGAGTATATGCTACTAATTTATACATTGCTACAAAAAGTTCTTTTTTTTGCTTATTATTTAAAGTTTTGCTTTCCACAATTTCATTTAATATAATTCTATACTTCTTTTGTATATTATATATTTGACTGTACGTTTCTGTGCGTGTTAATTGATAATCGAATTGAATTATGAATTCTCTTATATCATTACCTGAATCCCAATCAAATTCAATATGAAAATTTTCTCCAAATTTCACATATTTATATATTAAATTATTACTCATTAATATAAATAATAATTTAATCTTTATGTTTTTTAATTTTTTTTCTAGTTTTTTTATTATTATTAAAACTTCTCTCTTTGTACAGAAAAAAAAGAGAGTTTAAATTTTCAAATAACCCAATTGTCTTATCAAAAATCAAATCATCTAATGTCGCACAACTTAATATTTTAATAAATTCCGTGTTTGTCTTTTTATTGTTATATATTTCTTCGATCTCTGTTTTATCATTATATTGTATTAATCGCTTGAATCTATAAATTATATTGTCTTCAATTTCATTTCTTTTTATAATCTGTATTAATTCTTCTTTTGTTATTCGACTGTTTATAAGAGATATTGTATCCTTTCTAATTTTATATATTTCATTTGTCGTTGAAATATAACAAAAAAAAAAGGTTATTTTTTCAACCGGTTTTTTATAAAATTGTTCATATTTTCTTTCTTTTTCCTCATAATTATTTATCCAAGAGGTATCAATTTCAATATTCATATAATATTTAAGCATTATATATTTATTTTTTTAACTTAATAATAATAGTCGTCATATTCATCCGAATCATCATTGTAATTTTCATCATCACTTTCATCTTCCGATGGTATATCATCTGATATACCATAAAACTCATTGTAATTAAATGGTCTTACATTATTGTCCATTTCTTCGAGTTCATCCCATTCACGTGTTTTTCTTGAAAATAGTTTGTTTAAATTATTCCATTGTAGATCTGTATAATGGAAATATTTTTTGTTTTCTTTAATTTCATCAAGCATTTGTAAATAAGTATCTTTATTTAAAACTGTCATTCCAGTCATGTCAATATGTTCTAATTTTTTTTCTTCTGGAATTTCTACTTGAATTTTCTCTTTATAAGATACATCCTTCATTTCCTCGGGCAAATCTTGTTTAACAACAACATTATTTCCCAATCCAGGGAATTGCTCATTTGATAGTAAAAATGTAGGTTTTTTTTTTATTTTCAATGCACCACTTCTTCTTCTATTTCTCATATGGGGCGGTATATAAGAAGTTTTAGAGTTTGAACGTTTATTATTTCTATATTTAGGTGTATAATTTCTTCGTCGATTATTTGTGAATCGATTTCCCTGCCCTTGTTCTGAAGAAGACGGTTTTAAAGCATCAAAGCGTGAGTTTGTTTTTAATGGCATTTTGTTCTTGTTTGTTTTGTGTTGGTTTCTTGTTTTGTGTTTGTTTGTGAATTGTTAATTCTTTTATAATATAGTTATGTTATATATATTTTAAATATTTTATAAAAATCATTTCAATTTTTTATTATGCTATTTTTTTCATTAAAAATATCACAAATATATACTTTTCAATATTATTAATTTAAAAAGAATTAGTCATATACATATGTCTCCTGACAGCAAACATATTTTTTCATATTAGTTAAATTAATTAGTTACTTATATTTTTTGGATATCGTTGTTTATAATATCCGTTGGAGACAGATTTTTTATTTAAATAAACTTAATTTATTTAAATAATTGAACAATACATTACATTATATATTTTATTAAACTAAATGGTAACAAAAACTTATAATGTAGAAGATTTAAATAAAATATGCGAATCATTTCCTAGTTTATGTATTCCAAATGTGGATTATAATATAACAACAAAATACATGTATGATAAATTTAATAAATTATTCAAAAACAATGTTAAAAGGATCGATTATATTGTCAAATATAAAAATGGTATAGAAGTGAAACAATATTTCGTACATTTGAAACAATGGTATCGTGATTATTATTTAGATACCATGCGAGTGAAATTATTAAACAAAGAATGTATTAACGTTATTCATCAAAATCTTGATTATTTTAAATGCTATTTGAGTATATCCAAAATATCAAAACAATAATAATGTAATATATTTTTTATTTTGTTATTATATAATGTCAATAGTAGCTTTAAAAAGAAAAACATCTGCAATGAGAAATATATCACACAATAAGTCTTTTTCACTTGGTCATAGAAATATCTATTCGTCAAAAAAATGTTGTGCTAATATAGTGGATGCATCATTAAATCATTTTAGTCATACACAAGGATTTATTATCAAAAAAAAAACAATTGATTGTATCAAAAAAATAAATAAAGATAATGATACTTCTTCGTGTAGTAACAATTGTCCTTCTAAAAGTATAATTAGATACCCAGTATTGATGTGGAAGAAAAATATTGGCGCACAATCATATGATACATATTTAACAAAACTAATGTGTAATAATATATTATAATTGTAGTATCTATTATAATAATAAATTTATAAAATAATATAAAAATACCAATTGTTTATATTATTATAATGAGCGTTGATATTGAATCACAAATACCATTACATCATCCAGTCAAATACAGTTTAAAAATATTTATATCATATGACAAAGAGGATTATTCGGAATTAAAACATACATATAACAAACAAATATTAAAACATAATACATCCGTTTTAAAAAGCCATTATCCGGATTCCGGTTTTGATATATTTGTACCTACAAAATCTAAAATTAATAAAAACGGTGTTACTAAAATTAATATGAAAATTGTAGGAGCAATGTTTCACAAAAAAACAGATGCATGTCATAATGATTGTTATAAACCAATTGGTTATACAATGTACCCAAGATCAAGTATTTCCAAAACCAACTTACGAATGTCCAATTCAACTGGTATAATTGATTCAGGATATAGAGGGGATTTAATCGGTGCATTTGATTATTATCCAACAACAGTTAAAGATGGTTTGGAAACAATGTATATTGAACAATATCATAGACTATTGCAAATATGTCACCCAACCCTTGAACCATTTACTGTACAATTAGTTGATAATTTAAGTGACTTAGGTAACACAGAACGTGGAACAGGTGGATTCGGTTCTACAGGCAAATAATTGTTATTCAAGCAAATTTTTTATATATGACTGTGTTGATTTATAATACTCCATGCGTTTTTTTAAACTATGTTTGGTTTGCCTTTTGCAATATGGACACAAAAAAACATGGAATTCATATAATCTGTTTTTTTTTTCAACTTGTGAATAAAATTTAGTATGTGATGTTATCAAATCACACATAGAACAAGCATGCATCCAACCATGAACCGGCAAATGGTCATCATTATATATATAAATAACTTTCACTTTGGTTTTTTTTGTCATTAATAATATTATATATTAGCATATTATTAATTATATATTAGCATATTATTAATTATATATTAGCATATTATTAATTATATATTAGCATATTATTAATTATATATTAGCATATTATTAATTATATATTAGCATATTATTAATTATATATTAGCATATTATTAATTATATATTAGCATATTATTAATTATATATTAGCATAT
>Ga0233412_10000040_pt1 | contig 69980 bp, 54 predicted proteins | sample Na_anoxic_4_MG_FD_180667 | JGI IMG/M metagenome (GOLD analysis project Ga0233412, IMG submission 180667) | Seawater microbial communities from Saanich Inlet, British Columbia, Canada - Na_anoxic_4_MG | ecosystem: Environmental > Aquatic > Marine > Inlet | place: Canada: British Columbia... | reverse complement strand
CATTGGTTCGCAAATAGTCATCCTCATTTCATTTAATTTTATTTCTAAATTTTCTTTTTCCAGTGCTTCATTTCCTTTTGCCTTTACTTCATTTTTTAAATCATTAATTATTTTTTTTTTTTTTACAGCCAGATTTTTTCTAATTTCTTCGAATTCCGCATTGTTTTTAATGCGACTTTCAATTAAATTAATCACTTCTAATGTATCATTTTCTGAGATTTTTCTCTTCAAAATGTTTGCTTCTTCTGTATCATTATACCCAAAATGTCCTGCAGCGTCATCCAATTCCTTCAATCTTTTTTTAAATTTTTCAATTATGATGTTTTGTAAAGTGGGAATATTTGCCATTTACTACTAAAATACATGATATATATATGATATATATATGTGTTTTTTGTCGAGTATATATGGCGAGTTATTAATAGAATTCAGATGATGCATGTATTGAATCGTTGTATTGAATCGTTGAAGATCGTACCAACAAATAAACCATAATATATCCGTTTTATGACGATATTTTATTGGTTTGAAGTAGATACGTGATGGAGACCGAGTGGTCTGAACAGCCGAAGACGTCTGGTAGGGTTACAGCGCAATTACTTGGTCAGACAAGTACTGTTGCTGTGATTCGATGGGGTACGCTCTACCGTCTAATTCGTGTTGTGGATATATTTTACAAGCGTTCCTGTTTCGTGTTTGGTATGCAAGAACCGTGTGAACGTGAAGGTCCTAGTGGTAGTGTTACAAAGGTATTGATCAAGGGAGTACTGTTTGACGTTCAGTCGTGGGTGCTTCGTAGTCGATGTACTATACCGCCGTGTGGACCGCGTGCTGTCTGTGTTGACCGTGGGTGTATGTCTTTGATGGATTGTTTTTGGAAAAGGCACATTGACTGGCAGTCTTGCAAAGGTTGGCGCAAACGTACTCGTCAGTCACGCATGATTATTCTTTCTAGGCGGAACAATAGTAGGAGTGGTGGTTGTATGGAGTACCGTGCGGTGCACTGGCAGAGCCCGTCCGTTGGCAATTTGGTGAAGGTGCAGGGTATGTTTGAGGTTGGTATTATTCTGACGATGAAGCAAGGTATCTGTGTGGTCCGTATGTGTGGAATCGTTCTACATGTACATCGTACATGTCTAATAAGAGTATAAATATATCTGTATGTATATAAAAAATGAGATCATTTGCATCTAGAAATCCAAGCGCTGATGGTACCCCTTCTGAAAAACGTTTTGGGATATTTTGCCATTGGATCACTGCCGTCGCCGGTTTTGCGGACATTGTGAGTACCACTGCGGGTAGGTCTGCGTTTGACAAGACGAAATGGATGACTTGCAAACCCTGGCTGTCTTACAATGAAATGTTTGCCTGTTATATGAAATTTAAAGACATCAGTGTGGGTACAATGCAGTGTGGCAGCCGTACATTGACCAACGAGCAGGTTGGTTCTTTGGTGATGTTTGAACGAAGGATGTCCAGGGGCAGGCAGACGTCTGTGGGTATTTTGGAAATCATGTTGCAGATGTACAGAAAAACAGCAACGCGTCGTACCGCCAGGACGGTGGTCTTCAAGGATGTCAATTTAGAGTTGCAGAGGAGAGGTATGCTTCCCTTGCTCGACAATGCTCCTGAGTGGCTGCATGCTATCCAGGAGCTTGGTGAGCAGGGTAGAGAAAACCACTATCATATTCTAGCCGTGGAGAGGATACTGCCTACGCCCAAACAAATCGAAGAAGTGCTCCTTATGTACTATACGGTTGGTGTGGAGGATGTAGCGCCGAACGTGTATGTGGAAATTTCGGAGTACTTCCGAATCAGAGATTTGCATTTTTGTGAATCTGATCTTGCTTGGCAGACTGTCCTAGGCAAGTACCCTAAACTGACAAGAATTGATTTTGATTTGGACGCTGTGATACTGCAGTGGTTTACGCCTTGGGAGGAAGGTACCCCGATGGCGCGACGTTCTGAGATCATTGACGTTGTAAATTTTGGGATACCGACGCCCATCTGCAAGGAGTCGCATATGTGGACACACTCTCTTACGAAAAAATTTACAAGAAGACACCACATAGATTACGGGCTCCTACTAGACACACATTTCGAACTGTCAGAATTTGTACATCCTCTGACAACAATTGTGGCACAAGTCAAATTATTGAGCAGAGTCCAGGTCCCATTTCTACTGCGAGCTCTCAAGTGCAAGACGGGTTATCGCCCCGGTGACGTGGAGGTCTACCTGCGCAAGAAACAACCCGTCAATTGGAATTGGGTTGTGAGGCATTACCTTGTCCCTGGCAGAGGTAAGACCATCTCCTTTCTTAACTTCTGGTTACAGTACAATGGATACGAACCATATACGGCGACTGACAAAATATGGGAGTTCACAAAATTCTACAAACTCCGAAGGGACGTTCGTCTAGCATTGGAACACAGAAGGGATATGCATCCGGTGGAGTTCCTACCACCACCCAATAGACTGAAAATGGTTGTGGGTTTGCGGAAATGCAAACGAATATACAAACCGAACCACATTGACGATGCCCCCGTACCATTACATCCCAAAAGAACAAGGCTTCTGCTCAACCGGACGTGTCAATGGGCACTGAAGAGCAAATCGTTGGAGTGGTTGTGGGCAATTGGTATAAGACAGCGCAGCCGAGATCGCATTCATAAGGAAGAACTAAATATGCACAAGGAAGAGGCAGATGAGTACAACCCACAACCTTTGTAGATTCACATCTGAAATCCCTTGGAGAAAATAATCCTAAACCTAAAGTCTTAGAGAAATTTGTGATTATTATAGATTACATATTAAAATGAATAATTTTATTTCCTGAAATGTTATGTTCTAGGTCGAATTCGAAATTGCCATAACCAATTATTTCGTCACCTTTGCAAAAATGAGATAATTTTCATCTCTGATTTTTAATTTGTGGGTGATCATTTTGTCGTCATAAAAATGCTAAATGTCCTTATATGAACCATAATATTCAAGGATTTTATGTTTTATTTTTTTTTCGAGAATATATATAAAAAAAAAACATTTATAAAAGCTTTGATTTATATGGTTCATATAAGAGCATTTAGCATTTTTATGACGATCTTTTTAATATTCATTACATTATAAATACAACAATTCACTACCCAAATGATTTTGTTTGTGATTTTATCTGGAATTTTATCTGGAATGTTCATTGGTTGCCAAGCCGTTTTTAAACCGGTGGATTATTCATCTTTGAAGTCTGCCGTTAATTCGTGCTTCAGCGTAAGAGATGGATCGGGGTGTTCATCATCATACGGTCCGATTGGGACTTGGGACGTGTCACTAATCACTGACATGCATTCACTGTTTCGTGATAAAACAGGTTTCAACCAGGATATCTCGAGATGGGATGTATCTCAAGTCGCTGACATGAGTCAAATGTTTCGTAACAACTACAGATTTAATCAAGACATTTCAGGATGGGTTACATCCAGTGTTACCAACATGAAAGGTATGTTCCAAGGTGCTCAAGATTTCGATCAAAACCTCGGAAATTGGGATCATTCTAAAGTGTTAAGTCTAGAATATGCGTATGAGAATGGGAATTCCCATTGAATAATTCCCATTGAATATATCAATCCGGGGGTGAGATTGGGAATTAGGATATTCACACATGTAGATGACGATTATTAATACATACAATTTTTTTATGACGATGGTTTACATTTTATTAAATACTAATAACATATGTCAACCAAAAGAGCTGTAACTGGCGCAACTGCATCTGCACCCAAGCGGCGTAAGACCATACCTATGTTCTCTACGACCCATTGCATCAACCGTGTCCCGGAGATGGTCTGGCAGTACGAAATCATTTCATACCTTGATTTTACGCAGTTTTCAAATTTGAGATGCCACAGTACCTTTAATGATTATTGGCTGCAAATGAGGGCGAAAAATATCATTCGGGTACCACAGGAATGTCACACCGTGCAGCAAGCGATGAAATTGGCGATGTTCTTCAACACCGCAGGGAATACACTTAGAATTGTGTTGGAAAAAGGGATTCACGAAATTGTGGGTAATTACAAGAGATTGACTGTCACCTACAGCCACATTACCTTTGTTGGCAAAGGCAAAGATCAAACGACGATACATGGTGGGTTTGAAGTGCACAACCAACAAAATGTTAAATTTGAAGAACTGGCTGTGATGAATCAGAGTTGGCATGGTTTGATGTTGGTGGGAAGTAATACCACTGTTAACGTGTTGAAGTGTGCTGTCAAAGAGTGTATGGGTGCTGGGATGTGGGTGAGTATTGGTGCCACTGTTACAGCAACACAATGTGAATTTATGGAGAATGGGGAGCATGGGGTGTTCTGTGATGCAAATACAAAAGCAAGATTGAACGACTGCCAGATGCACCACAATGGAGGACATGGTTTGTGGGCAGATGGTCGTACTGTCGTGGATCTTCATGGTACAAAAACGGACATCCATTCCAACAAAAGTCATGGTATTTTGGCATTCTATGATGCCAAAGTAAACATTCATTTGCCTTCCCAACACAATACATCCCATGACAATGTTGGAGACGATCGAAATCAAGTGTGGGGTGGATCCATCGCCAACATCAACGCCGACGGTACATTCACACACGTAGTTGTAGAAGAAGACGACTATTAAGAGATATATTTTTTATATGACGTCAATGTCAGTTTGTTTAAAATTTCCAAAAAAAATGTCACCAATAGTGAAACACTATTTAAGAAGTAGAAAGGGAATTAAACATACTGCACAACACTTTGGATTGCCGGTGTATATTGTTGGCGCTCTTATCAGTAAACACCTCAACTCAAGTTAATACATATAAATACAGATCATTTTGTTCTCAAAATGCAACCCATGAAAATAAAACCATCCGTAAGTGTTGAATCATTCTGGAGCAAATTAGTGGGTCGAATCAAAGATAAAGTGTTACAATATACAAAAAGTAAAAAACAAGGTTAATTATTTTGTCAATTATTTTATCAATTATTTTGTCTATGTAATTTAGGTGCAGGAGAGGTACTAAACAAACTTTCAATGTAAAAAAGTCTCATTCTTTTGATATAATTGTCCCAATCTCCCGCTGTATCAAAGAAATTTTGTACAAGTCTTTTCACATGGTTATTGCTTCCTGGGTCAGTCCCAACATGTAAGCGTGCAATTTTACCGAACTGTGTCAGAATTTTCATTTGATTTGTATCTTCAGATAGCAAAGTCTGAATCATTATTTGATTCGAGGTGAGACGAGAAGCGTACATGTACATTTTATATTCTGCTAGATTATACATACTGATAAACAATGTTGCCCATCCATTAATCAATGCCCTCGACGAGTTAATATATTGCCACACCGTCCTGTGTACATCGTAGAAGTTCCCAAACTCATTGGTAGCTGGTGGCATTAATGTTTGTATTAGTGCTCCCGATAACAAAGTTCGGAACCTGTATAATATTGATTCATATGTATTTATTTCACACAATAATGTTTTGACAACTGTATCGAGCATATTGGCAGGAGTATCTATCTCTACAATTTTCATCATGACCATTTTAGCTGTCATTTATATACAAATATAGCATGTTTTTTATATCGTCATAAAAATCTAATTTTGTTTTTTTCAACGGGTATAGGCATGTTTTCAACAGGTACAGCAGGCATGACAATAGGCTCTATAGTCTTTGTAGCCTTTGGAGTTTCAGTGCACAAAAGTGCTACAACAATAGATGCTAAAACATGCCACGCACTATGCCACTCTGTGATTGCTTTGGCATACAATGCCAAGGGACCAAGACAGACAGCAACTGCTATCCGTGGAGTTATTGTGCGTCGGATTACTTTGAAGATCACAATCGTGGCAACAATTGGCACCACCATGTACATTTCATTGAAATCTCCGTAATACGTGAACAGTACTGACAGGAATAATGCTGGTGGACCTATAATGACTGGTTCAAATATCGTAGTAGCAAATGTGTAGTAAGCAATGTATCTTGATACAAAATGATCAAACAAACGATACCTGGCTGACGAATGCCAGACAATACTGGCACTCATGGCAACAACCCCAATGATGGCAAGATCTTTCCTCTTGACAGTATATGTATAGTAAGCAGTAAGCCCAATGGCTCCATTGGTCAACAATGCTGTCCAGTGGTTCGCGTCATGTGCATGGTATGCTGACACAACTGCCACAAACCCGAATAGACTGTACCCAAAGACAATGTAAGGATCGCAGTAAAAATAAAGACGATGCACCACCCCAAAAAAAACGTCTCCAATAAGAATTGCAATGGCATACTCAATTCGAACAGTGTTATCAAACAATCCAATGAAGATGCAAACCGCTGCCACAAAAAAAAGAAACCCATGAACGTCTCTCCTCCACCATACTACACCGTTGAACATACCTCTGTCTTGTTCTGTCTGCTTCCTCCATTTAACAAAGAATCTGCCAGAGTAGTACATCAATATGGCAGAGAAACAAACCTTCCAGAAAATCGATTCTGTTAGTAGAAGAAAAGCAAATGTCACCCTGAGAGGCACACAAAATAAAAAAAACAAATAGAGCCTTGTTTGTTTATCATTTTGTCCAATGCATTTTTTATCTATAATTTGGTCAGGCATTTGTACTATCAACTGTGATACTTATATTGAGTATTTTTACATAAATGATACGTTTTTTTTCGGGTGTTGTATTTGGTTGGGTAATGGCAAGAGATCCTCCTTCACCGGAAAATATGAAAGATGCAATTGAAAGAATTTATGCTTTGCTTACAGATAAAAATTTGTAGTATATAGGTTACATTGGAATAAATGATTATCTTGAAGTTTGTTGATACAAATGAGTAAAACCTAATATCTGAAAAAAATAACATATAAATAATACATATAACTATATAAATGTCAGTTCTTAGAATTTCTGCAGATATTCATTCAGGTGTACGTTGGACTGAAGCGGTAAAAAATTTTTTAAAGAGTTCAGAGGATGAGCCTAAATCAATCCTATTGGGAAAGGGAACGTACAGCATTCTTAATATGAATTATTTGATATTTAGTTCCGCCATAAGTATTGTGGGTGATCCTGGAGTTAAGAAAGAGGATATTGTGATCGTGGGTGGTATTAAGTTCATGAAAGGGATTAAAGGGATTTGTCATCTGAAAAACCTGACACTGCGGAAAGCGAAGTATAGTGGAGTGCTTGGACAGTCCTCTTTTACGATGGACGATGTCATTGTGGAACAGTGTAAGTTTTCTGGTGTGGAAGTGTGGGGTGAAACAACCTCCGTACAATGTACCAACGTTGAAGTGCGCCATTGTGGATGGAGTGGAGTGCTTGCAGACGATGGTGGATCCATCACATTGACCGGTGACAAGACGACGGTGCACCACAATTCTACAATGGAAGCAGATGACGAGTACGGTTTGAAAGTCAACAATCCCTCTGCCACCATTCAACTGGTCTCCCCCTTGACAAAAGAACGTGTCTCCGTCAATAATGGTGGGGGTGGCAATTGGGGGGCGAATGGTGGTGCTGCCATGAATCAAATCATAAGTGCCAATTGTGGGGTGGAAGAGTGCAAGCCATTAGATCATGCGGCGAACCGGCACAGGGTCGTCAAAACACAACTACTTGTGCCGGAAGATTGTAAAACGTTGAAGGAAGCAGTGAAACGGGTGAAAACGGACAATCGTCTGACCACCATTGTTTTGGGGAAAGGGGAACACAAGATTAGCGGTAGTTATTTGAAGATATATTCCGCCATGAACATTGTGGGTGACATGCGGTTTCCAAAAAGTGAGATTGTGGTTCGGTGTGGTATTCAGTTTCAGAAAGAGATTCAAGGGAATTGTCATCTGCAAAACCTGACACTGTGCAACGCGAATTATAGTGGAGTGTATGGATATTCCTCTTTTACGATGGAAGACGTCCTGGTGGAAAATAGTACGTATCATGGTGTGGTTGCGTCTGGTGCTGGCGTCGTTGGACGATGTACCAACATGGAAGTGCGGCAATGTGGACAAAGTGGAGTGGTTGCAGAAAGAGGTGCCTCCATCGCATTGATTGGTGCCGAGACGACAGTGCACCACAATTGTACAAGAAGAAGTATGAATGCTTACGGGTTGCTAGTCGGACAAAAAGCCCGTATTGGAGTTGTTTTCCCCTTGACGAAAGAGATAGTCTCTGTCGACAACGATGGGGGTAGGAATTTGGGGGCAAAACGGGGTAGTACAATCGATAATATTACTTCAGAAGATACGTTGGAATGGTTGGATTCTTGCAAATTAGATACAATCTTAAATTATGAAGCTGACAAACAGTTACAATCTAAATTTGACATAACTCATGTCAACAACTATAACAATTATACTTTCGAGGAACAAGTATTTAGTCGTGGGTGGGATAAAAAAAATGGAGAAAAAAGAGATCGACCATGTACGTATAAATTACAATATAATTCAAAAACCGAAAAAGATGGCAAAAATATTGTGAACAAGGTCAAAGTCTCTCAAATTATATTTGATAATGAGTCTGTTACAGGTTTATGTGATGTCCCAATAGACTCTAGTCAAAATAGTGAACCAATGCACATTGAAGCATGGTTGATAACCAATGCAAAAAGCCAATGGGTAGAGATTAAATTTGTATATTTGCAAAAGGCAGCCAGTATGGGGTTGTGTTCAAGAGTAGTAGGGTATGCCTTGAAGGTGTTGCTACTTGAAGCTGCAATTCAACACAAATTTCCTTGTAAGGGTAGGGTCTGGATTTTTTCTAAGAAACCGTGTGCTGCAGTAAACTGTTACACCCATGCATTTCAGTTAAATGGATTTATTCCAGACACTACCGAACTTCAAAAGTTTAAACAAATAGTGAGATCTAGACCAAACAAAGGACCAAACAAAAAAATTGATCATTATGACTACACATTTGAATTTCATTCAGATAAACAAGAGAAATTACGTCAACAGAATCAAAAACAACAAAAAATACGGCTTCGTTTTTACTGATTTCTTAACTATGGGTATAATATGTCACACATATTACTATAAATGGACACTCAACTTCTTGATCGTGAGTTGAACTATATGAGTACACCTGCAAAATGTGTATTTGTCCTCTTGTTTTTACACTTGTTTCTGTCTTTGGTCGTGCTTGTTCTCATGTCCTGCTTGTTTGTTTCCATTGACAACAGTGCTGATACACTGTTGACCTTCAGTGTGATGTTGCCAGAGATGCAAGATGTTTTGAAAGATTTGGGTCAGATTACACCTGAGATCAGGGAGGGTTTGTCAAAGATAAACCAATTGTGTCTCAAAGTACACTGTTAATATGAATATTATGACGACTATTGTTTACAAGTACGTTCATCATAAAATGCCTCTCAAATGTTTGGACGTCTTCACTGGTATTGGTGGCATGACTCAACTGCTGGACGTCGAGCACGTTGCGATGGTGGAAATTGATCCCCATGCACAGACTATCCTCCGTAAACGTTTCCCGGGAATTCCGATAGTGTCCGACATTTGTACGCTGGACCCTCCACCTCACGACATTTTGACGGGAGGGTTTCCATGCCAAGACATCAGCAGTGCTGGATTGCGGAAGGGTCTGAACGGTACTAAGAGTATACTGTTTTTTGAAATGTTACGAATAATACAGAAAGTACATCCGTCCATGGTATTTATTGAAAATGTGGGTAATATCATCAGCATGAACGAAGTGATGCAAACCATTGTGGATTCACTTGTGTCGGAAGGCTATGACATCCGATGGTGTTCACTGACAGCCTCGCAGGTCGGGGCACCAATGGCACGCAAACGATGGTTCTGCCTGTGCAAGAAAGCAAGACCACCCATGCCCACGTCTGTCGATCTCCCTACACGCCTGGTGAAGTGTGCCAAGGTGGTGAATGGAAAATACACTGGGCTGCCCAACCTTGATTTGCCACAGGTGGTGCGACCTGTTCTGATGAAGAGGTTCGAGGGGGATCGTAAGTGTGCGGGCAAGGTGGTAAACCGGGTGGTCAGTCGGCGGAGATGGGCAACGCCACGCACTAGAATCTCGTACGCTTGCCGGAATTTGACTCACCGGGGGTGCAATGACCTTGCAAGCCAGCTGCGCTTTGCCGTGGACACACCGGTGGAGCAAAAGGTATTTAAATCCCCATGTATAGAATGGGTAGAGTGGTTGATGGGTGTCCCTATCGGGTTTACGGATGTCACGTGCGAGTCTCCTGTGGCACACAACGGATGGACACACGAACCGAGTCAGCGCCTGTCAAAACGCACGAAGGAGGGCGTGAAACGACACTTTCGTTTAGGAAACATGTGTGTACCTCAAATGGCAAAAAAAGCCTTTGAGATCTTAAATAAATCTTAATTTCCTCGGTAAAAAATCTGTATCTTCTAAACCTGCAAATTCTTTGTTTAACTTCCTTGCCGCTACATCCTCCCTAATAGCAAGTGGGACATATATTGTTAGTGTATTTTCGTTCTTATCCGATTCGACAAAGTCTAATACACTTTGTTTATTCTTAGCAACAACAAGCGAATTATCGTACCCTTTCTTTTTTTTTGTTATAACCCTATCATAAATATATTTAAACGTTTCATAACGACAGTTCGCAGTTGATTCTAGGTTGCTGTCCAAATGTGAATAGAAATCTTCAAAATATGACATGTAATCAATCCGAAACTGAAGTGGGTCAAGCCCACTTATTCTTCTAGATAGTCTGAATGATTTGAAAGACTTCCTAATCACAGCATTAATCAGAGTCACGTACGTCTCACGTCCACCATATGTTTGATTGTTTTTACCACGTGGGTCGTAGAATTCAATATCTACAATTGGTAAGTGCGTGAAATCAAATATAAGTCCACAACAATGTGAATACCCTTCGTTTCCAGGAGTTGATAAATCCCAATTGATTGTAGCAAACCACATCGTTTGAGGCAGAGTTGAAAAGCTTTCATCTGGCAAATCGAACATGTTTCTTGTTTGAAGTCCACTTATTCTATCAAAAAACGTATCCAAACCAAACTCTTTATCTCTGTTGTAGGTGATTATTGTGTACAACTCTTTGCTTCTTAGTTCATTTTCTAATTGAACAAGATCATTGTCTTCCGACATTTTTATTCAAATACATCTTGTATAAATACTGAAGAAAAATTGAGAATACTTTTTGTACATGTTTTTGCTACATTGTACGCTCACGGGTCACAAATTTGTCGATCTCATGATGGATGCCTGAAGAATGCCGGATTGACATTCTTTGCAGGAATTTTAATCCTGGTAAGGGACACTGCAAAGATACCTAAATTGCACATACACTGCTTAAAAAAAATACCCGTAACCTTGGACCTGTACAAAAACGGTTGACAAGATGGCGTATTTCTGCAATCTTGTAGTATTCCACGTTGTCCACAAATATCAATACTTTGACATTATTAAAATGTAGACCATGACTGTTGCGGAGCAATAAGCACTGATGCCCTCTCTGACAAAGATCTTTGCAAATCGTGGTGGAACGTGTGCAGTACATAATACTCTGTGTGTCGTACTCGGAATCATCCATCTGCAGCCCTTCCTCCGCCAATTTGACAATGAACGACCGTATACTGGGTACTGTGCGCCGTTTGAACATCCGTTTGCCAACTGCAAACACTGACGCGTCTGGTTTACCAATTTTTGCCAGTGGTAGTATTTGACCGCGGCACAATGGGCAATTGAGTGCCATTGAGCGCAGCTGTTCGCAGCAATCGTGGCAGAAGGCATGTCCACAACCAGTAACGCGAACACTGTTAGGTTCAATTTCACTCAGGCAAACTGCACAGTCCTTGATGTCCACTTGGCGCCCCACGTGTTTACAAATATTGGCAAAACTGTCTGCAAAACGAAAGACCTCTTCGTGCACTTTTTCTGCGGGCAGTAGTGTACTGTCGTAGCGAAAGATGTTTGAATCATTGCATGACAGGTTGTGCATGGGAGTTTCCACGTTGATACGCATGCACATGAATTCGAATGGACAACCCGGACCCTCCACGGCGTGTGGCAGTTCGCTTGATTCTGGCACCTCGAACCCAGGGCAGAAGGGAAAGACGTTTAGGAATTCACAGGATTCTCTGAAATCAGGTGAAGATGAGACGTACCATCTCGTTTGTATGTCCAAATTGCACAGTACTTCAAAGGCACGGGACCCTTGTTGGACGAGTTGTGCTTCGTCCAGAACCAATCTGTCAAAGTCACCGGGGATGCCGTTCAACAGTGTTGCACAAGTTGTCAACACTGTGTTGCTGTCCAAGCTCTTCTTTGGACCATGGTAAAGTGCGTGTTCTGGCAAATGTGAAGCCCAATGTTCCAACAGACATACAGGCACAACGATCAATGTGCGCATTGGTCGGATGCGCATGATCTCTACCACCATAAAAGTTTTTCCACTGCCTGGACCAGTACACAATACCCCACCATGGTGCACAGGCAACTCGTCTACAACTACACCGGCGTACGGACATACTGGCAAACCATTGATTTCTTTGAGAAAGGTTGTACAGACATTGGACGTTTCAAACACATGCATTGCACGTACCGATTCACGCTGTGATTGGGTCAGTATGTCTGAAAATTCTAGAACGACGGACAGCTGTGGTGTTGGTGTGCCAAAATGTCCGCATAGAAAATCAAAAATCTTGCGCATTTTCCAGGGCTGTAACGTGCTTACGCCTGTCCAGAAGACTTGCAGTTTTCCTTTGTATATTTCAAACTGTAAATAGGGTACGGCACACCAAGACCTGCGAAACAGCATCATCCGGTCGTATATATTACGTTCCACCTCTGTAATTTCTGTCATGAGCCTGATGTACGATTGATCTTTGTGTTCAATCGCACTTTCTAAGCGAATGTTTGGATCTACAATATCCCACAACTCGTGAGAAAAGGACATCATTTCACGGATGGAGGGGTATATGTACGTGTCTTCCATGGACGAGATGTTCATTTCTGCGCAATCTAGTGTACCGAGCAGAATCCGTTGCTGCACTGGAGGCACATTCCAACTGGTAATGTCATTGTCACTAAGGTATGTCCCATCCATTGTTACCACACTGAATAGTTGATCCACAACATCAAATCGTTCCACAATCAGTTCTGAATTCACTATGTCCATGTATTTCAACCAGGAAGTCTCGGAAAACATTGCAAGGTACAAATCATTGGCATGATTGGAGACGGCGTGTTTTGTCATTCGGACACATTTCGACGGACATCGTACTTCTAATTGTGTGAACGAAGGGCGGACCAGAAGTATGCCTTGTGGTGTTCGAAGTTGGACCACACCTGGAAACCATTGTCCGTTGAACAAAAAGTCAACGGGGTCCCCTTGTGCCAAGTTCACCCTCCAGTCATCAATTTTCATAACATTTTCAACTGGGAAGAAAAATTTACCAATAATATTGGGAGCACACGCGCTGAAAAGGGTGGGGTTAAGACTATCGACAATATATTCTTCTTCGTCGACGACAACTAAATCGCCGATTTCCAATTGTGGCATTACATCTAGTTTACGTTTCATTTTTGTTAATGAATACATTCATGTTTATATATCGTCATAATTTGAAGTTATAAAAACGCGCAATGAAGAAGAAAGCGGAGAATAAATTAGGAAAGTTTCTTGATAAACATGGGGGGACCGAGAGAAGAGTACAGAGTGAACAATCTTTGAAAGCACATGGGAAACAGTTCATACCTGCAAACCAAATAAGTAACACTTAATTTCAAATATGTATTATATACATAACTATAATGCATTCAAATGAGATTGTTGTATTTCATGATTTTATTTATTACATTTGCTCACATTGTAAGATTAATTTCTGAAATGTTGGTGATATGGTGGAACAATATCCGGATCCAGGCTTCCATATCATAAAAATCAATACCTATCTTCACGGAGTGATTCAATTCTATCGACTAAGTGAAACCGAGTCTCACGATTGCAAAAATTATTTACAACTTTCCATTTGACATCTTTGTAATGTTTGTCCATGTGCACAAATAGGTCAAACGAATTATGTTCAACTTTATCACAGTATACACATTTGTATATTTTGGAATTTTTTTTTCCTTCCTGTATACTTTTCATCTTTTGTTGGAAAATGTCATGTATAAATATGTTACTATCAGTTTGATGTTTTTTTTCTTGCATCAAGTAATTTATTCAACAGTGTCCATGTCTCTGTACAGCAACATATGTCACCGTGCTGAGCAATGTACCAAGGTGAACACAAACTACCAAACGAGGACCAACCAGCACATTTCAAACAAACAATTGGATCGTTCGTCGATTTTTCTCTCAAGCTAATCATTGCTGCTCTGTACTTATTTATGGTTTTCTCTACACAAGACATTATTGTTTTTGTATATACACTTGTATGTTTATACAATCAAATGTATGTTCCATCATATGTGTCACCGTACAGCAGTAGTAAACGTGCTATCCTCCTTTGTGGGTACCAAACAGCCGGAAGACCTCCCATTTTCCAGAAAGACATCTCTTCGTGTGTCAATGTGTAGTCCAACGCTAACATCCTGTGAATGTCTGGTAACAAAACAATATGATTGAACCTTCCACCAATTCCTTTCGTGGTGACTAAGTATAGTGCCCCTTTGATCTGCTCAGAGCATGGGTGACGGGATGACGTACACAGTGACACTCTGAACTGTCGTTGCCATTCTACGGCGTCGACGTGACGTCCGGATACGAACGAATTGATTATTCTACCAACGTCACCGTGTGGAAGCATCTTTTGACACATTGTCTTTTGTGTTGTGTCGTCATATTTTTATTGGACATATATATGTATTTGTATATTGAATAATGTACAGTGCTATTGGTCTTGGTATAGTTTCTTTTTTTATGCTTGCATTTTTAATCTCTCAAGTGGGTCATTTTAACATGTATTGGACTATGCGGTCAAAGGAGTGGTCTCAAGCAACGTTGTTTCTTACTAGTGAAAATTGTGAAAATCCCTTGGTGAGAAGTCGTCTTGGCACATTTAATTTGTGTGATACATCAGAACAAATACTATCAAGATTTCCGATAACTTCTGCTTTGTACGACGTGGCACAGGATTTGAACATTTGTGGGCACGGGAGATGTACCATGTTTTACGTTGACGTCACCGCGAATCTACATAAAGTCGTCGTTGGCAGTGGTGTGCTTGCGTTGATTGGTTTGTACATATTCCGAAGGTGTCTGGCTGACAACAGAATTGACAAACAGATTCACTACTACCAACTTCCTTCTACACATTCTAGACATATGAAACATATGAAACATATGTGACAGTATAAGTGTCAGCTGAATGCTGTACAAATGTTTATATTTCTTGGAATTTTGATTGGAATCTTCATCGAAAAGACATTTCCAGTTGCGGATACAATTGCCAGTAGAACGCGCCAGTGTCTGGTCAGACCGAAGAATGATGGGAACGAAGTACAAGAAGTAAATGAGGACGAAGTACATGAAATAAATGAGAATAACAGTGATTTCCAATGATTTCCAATGATTTCCAATAATTTATTGAAAAAATTTACGTATATCTACTAGCTTTGCTTTTTTGAGTGATGTTGTGTTTGTTGTGTTTGTTGTGGTTGTATTTGTACTTTTTACCACGTGTTTTCTCTTCAAAAATTTAATAATGCCAACATTTGTGAGAGGTGCTGTGACTCGCCGTTCATGAAATATGTTCGTATCTGTTACCAGTTCCATTATACGTTCCAATGGTTTCCTTAACTGTTTGTTGGCATAGTAGTTATAGTCGATGACGTACTTGTCTACTTCGTCGGGTAAAATGGCTCGCATGTACAACTCTTCAAACCCTGCCCGAATGACGTACTCAACGCGGTCTCCGGCTACGGGTGCTTTGTCCGGACGATCCCTCTTCAATCGTTTCGCCAGTTCCACGTGTGCCATTTTGGAACGATAATTCTCTGGCAGCTGTGTGAGTTTCTTGGACAGTGTTAAGTCTTGAAGGGCAATTCGCCCGGCAAAGAGATCGTCAAATGTGTTTTGGATCAGTTGTATTGCACCGCTGATATTGTCTTCCAACAGCAGGGATATCATTTTTCTTTGTGTTTTGACTACTATGGGTGCAAAGTCCCTGCGCACACATTCGCACCCCTTGATGTAAGGTTTTGGTTTTTGTCCGGGAAGGCATAGGTTGCCAATGTACCTTTTCTTCTTCAGGAGCAGGAATGGAGGTTGAAAAGCACTTTCGTATTCCATCAACACCGGTGGTAAAAACTCCTTTGTAATTTCATTTGCCATCATTTCTCCGACTTCGTGTGCACGCGAGATCAGAGCTTCTGAATCAGGACCATCACATATTGCCCTGGACAAGTGGATGAAGCAGGAATCGGTGTTGTGCACAATGATACTACCCACTCCGGCGTGAAAGTGGTGGTTGGAAGTGGTCAAATCGTAGACGTAATCGTCAGTTGGACCGAGCTCCTCCATTTGAGTAATTTTATCACCCCGTTTGCTTTCGTACATGGTCAAGCGGAACCCACTGTACCTGTTTCGTACACCGGCGTTGATGTCTAGACAGTGGCAGATGTAGTGAATCCCAGCCATCGCCTCTTTGTTGATGGTTTCAATACGTCGATCAAGGGAACGATCTGTCATGCCGTTGTAGAACCCCAATTTCACTTTCCTGGGTGCCAACAACATGAGGCGTGGTACAACACGGTGTTTGCAACCGTCAGGATGGAAAAGAGGCAGTTCCACTCCTAAGTCCGTCCCGGTAGTCATGTAGATCCCCATCGTAAAGGCATCATCGTATGACCAGTCGACGTTGATCTCGATGCATGGTGGTGTCCGATGCATCAGGGGTTCGCCCACGTTGAGTTCGCATGGTTTTGCCTCGGTGCCGTTGGGGCGCAGTAGTGAGTGGTCCGAGGTAACGTCGACTGTGCCGCCAAGTGTCACGACACGAACGATTGTACTCCGTGTACGGTGTCGGATCACTCGGGAAACATTGGTCCAACCCAGGTCACTCCAGACATCGATGTTGAGCTCGGAGGACTCCTTGCCAGACTTGTCCAAGTTCCAACTTGTACCAAAATGTGACAACTGTGAGATTGGGCGAATCTGCAACAGTCCATTCACACAGACGATTACTGGTGTGTCACCTGTGACTGAATCCCCATAGATCACCTTCGACCCCAACCATTCTGGATTGTTGTCGACTATGTCCATTGTTCGAAGTGTCAGACCCCTTCCGTATTTGGTTACGCTGCTTGCGATGCGAGGTTCTGGCAAGTAGCCGTGCTTCGCACCAGTAAATCCATAGATGCTGTTCGCAGTAACTTTCAGTGCAAGTTGTTTACCATTTAAAATTTGGTACATTGGGTCACCGTGCACCATTAAACCCTTTACGCGCTTGCGCTCTGCCAGAAGCTCCCTCAGAATCTGGGGAAGGATGCCCTCTCGAACGCTGGTGGTCAAAAACGAACAATTGGATGTATTGTGCGTGGTAATCAGTCGTCCGTCGACGTAGGAGTAGTCTGGCACGGTGCGGACATCCACTCCCTCCACCCAACCGTTGGACACTATGTCGTCGTTGCTTACTAGGGTCTCATAGGACATGTTCATGGCTTGCATGATACTTGGGTACAGCGATGCGAAATCCACACAAATGACAGCGTCGTCGTACTTCCCACGGTGTGGTTCCAATACCACGGCACCTTTGAAACCATCAGGCGCACCGGTGCCGTGAGGGATGAACAGACGAGGTTGGCTCACGTTGCCATAGCGAATCATGAGAGAAACAGTGCGAATGCCCTGACCACGCTGTAGTATGTCGGTGGGTGAGATACCGGTCACGTTAGCCATCGCAATGACGTTCACAATTTTGTTCTGTGTGCGGACCAGTTCCAATACTAAATGACTGTCCTGCACGCAGTAAATTGCCAGTTCACGGCGTCCCATTGATGTCTGGAACTTCACCGGTATCTGGGCGTAGGGTAAATCGACTTTGGACTGTTTCAGAAAATGTTCGCCAAGACTGTTTAGCTTGTAGGAACGAAGTTTGTAGTCTGCCCTGAACTTCTCGTACGTATCAAGCACGATACGACCGGGGATGTCCAAACGAAATACTTCCTGTGTCCCGCGCTGGTTGGATTGTGTGACCACTTCCCGGACAGTGCACAAATAACCATCTTCACGGCTCCAGGTGAAAGGCACACCCAGCAACTGGCAGCGGTCGCGGTAGTACACGTTGTCGAAACGATTGACGTTGTGACCAAGTATGAAATCCGGGTCCTTCCTCACCACAAAGTCGTTGAAAGCGGTTAACATTTCGTGTTCGGTCGCAAACCAGTAGACGTATGTACCGTCGATCGGTGGGGTCTCCCCAAGGCAGAACACATGCTTCTCCGTAACAACACCCGTCTCTAATGCAATGCCTATTGTGATGATGGGGTCACACTTGGAAGACGGAAAAACCAATTTGCCATTGACCGTCCGTAAATTGCATTCCAAATCGTATGACAGACTCAGGAAGCCCACGTTGACTCCGTCTACCTTGCTGAGGACCCCGTTGGCTACCTGGACAGTGTCCCCGTACATGATCTCGTGGTCGATCAGAAATTGAAGGTCCAATCCTACTTGGTCGTTGAAAACGTCGGCGGAGAGTTGGAACATACGAACGGTGTGCGTTCCTTCGTCGCGCAACCACTTGTTGGTTGTATCCTCGTGGTCCTGGTAGATCAAAGGCACGGGTTCACGCAACATTCTACGCAAATTCCAGTAGGTATAGATGTCTAGGTTGATTTTATTGAACGTGCGCGAACAGGGACGGACTATGTTTTGTCCCGTCAATGGAGTCACGTCCAAAGGCTTTCTGTCAAAGACAGCCTTCTCCACATTGAACTTGGGAAATTTCTCACAACGGCGAGATGCACAGTAGCGAGACAACTTCTCTTCCAGATCGGAGGGAATATCAGACATAATAATATATGGCTGTGCCGCCAGTGTTGCACGGATACTACCGGTTTTGTTGCGACCATACAAAACAATTATCAAGTCTCCATCAAATACCCTGACATGAGATGTCAGCAAATTAAATTCAACACTCATTTTTGTAATGACTCTTTATTAAAAAATATCGTCATAATTATACTATGTGTATGGGTGTAGTTGGATCTCCTTTTCTCTTGTACAAAAAAACAGCTACACATGCCGGGACAACTATCACCGCCACCCATATCAAAAAGGACCAATGAATATACTGGTTCTCTGCAGTTGCCTGGACTTTTGGTGCATTGTCAGTTGTATTTACTGTGTTAAGTGTATCCATTGTATCAGTGATTACCACAGTATTTGTGATATTTTCACTAGTGAGGTTTGTTTGTATACTTGTGGTGAGGTTCCGTGTGGTATTTGTGATATCGGTGGTGTTTGTTGTATTGGTGTTTGTTGTATTGGTGTTTGTTGTATTGGTATTTGTTGTATTGGTGTTTATGATATTGGTGTTTGTTGTATTGGTGTTTATGATATTGGTGTTTGTTGTATTGGTGTTTATGATATTGGTTGTGTTTGTGATATCGGTGGTGTTTGTGGTGTTTATGATATCGGTGGTGTTTGTGGCGTTTATGGTGTTTGTGATATCGGTGGTGTTTGTGATATCGGTGGTGTTTGTGGCGTTTGTGGTATTGGTAGTCATCTCTTTAGACGTTTCTACCACTGGCACATGTATTGTACCACTTGAACCCAACATAGTATGTTTGAACATAGAGTGTTGGGGGATAAATTGTAGTATCTGTTTGTATTCTGGTTCACATGGACAAATCTTCTGCACCAAAAAAACACCAATATAAATCAACAAACACATTATGAACAAAGAACAAATATGGTCATTCTCAGATTTGTCGTCATAAAAATGCTAAATACGCTTATATGAACCCAAAATCAAGGTTATATTTTATTATTATTTTTTTTTCTTCATCTGTATAAAAAAAAAACCTTATAATAATCTTTAAAATTTGTGGTTCATATAAGCGTATTTAGCATTTTTATGACGACATTTTGTACCAGACACATGATCAATAATGTTTAATTTACCAGCTGACATATTATTTCAAATCTATGAATTTGATAGTTTCAAACATGATGTTTGGCAGAAAGTGAATGACCAATTTTTAAAAGGTGGATATCATCGGGTGCTCAAAAAAAAACAAACATCTATATATATCAAAGAACAAGCCAAGTGGTGCCGTTGCTATTGTATTAAAGGAAAGCACATTGGTACAATGGTTGATAGACATGTTGAAGTAACAAAATGGCTTCAAAATATTAGACTGTTTGAGAAACGTAGCTGACATACAACCAATTTTTCCTCTTACACCATTGATTAAAAAATTCTTAATCTACAAAAGTTATCTCTTACACGTGGTAAACGTGGTAAACCTTTTTCATCTCCCTGACTCTTCCGCTTCTTCTTCGCATTACCCTTGTCTTTGTATTTCAGTAGTTTGTACTGCTTGTACTGCTCAGGGTATTTTTCTAATGCAGTTTTGTAAGCTTTTTTATCATTTCTCCATCTTTCGTTTTCCTTTAGCTGCTTAGCGGCGTATCGAGAGTGGTTATGGGTATATATTTTGTCTGCTTCTACGTTACGGGGATCACCATGTAGGGAATACATTTTGATGTCTGGTGCTCCAGTAAGCATATCCCTCAGTTCTATAAATGCTCTTAAATTGTCAAGGTATAATTTTTTTGTTAAGTTTGGGAATTCATAATCAAGGTATAGAGTTTTTGCCATTTCTGTTTTTTTGTATGCCTCTAGAACTTCGAAGTCGTATACATGCTTTGAGTCAGATTCTGGGTCAGATTCTGAATAAGATTTGGATTCTGAGTAAGATTTAAGAGCAGCAGCTGTAGTTTTTATCCCACTTACTAATGTTCCGGTGTACTGTTCCAATGATACATTAAATTTTCTGAGTATTTGTAACAATATAATGCTATTGTAAGTCTTTGTTTTGTAAGTCTTTGGTTTGGGAGGTGAATCATCACCCGTTGCAATATTATACTGATCATTATACTGATTATCATACCGATCAATTGTATATTGGACTACTGATTGGACTACTGTTGTGGATATCTTTTCTAATAAGATTTTGTTACAAAGATGATTAATAAGTTCAACATTCAAATGAGATATTGCCTGTTTGAAGGCTAAAGTCTTCATATTTCTGCGTTTTCCCTTGGGTCCTCCGGCGAAAAAACGTCGTCCACTATCATTTATAAAACCATTATACATTCTTTGATTTAACATTTCGTCTAACAGATCAAAATTTTCTTTTGCAAATGTCAGATCCAACATCTGATACCAAAAAATATCGTTGTCTTTTTGAGTTGAATAATTTATGTTAGCAAATACAATATATAGCCCGTTCAATATGTTCTGCATTATTATCTGTTTTGATTTGTCGGACTCTGTTCCTTTCAGTGTTTTGCAATTTATTCTGATCTTATTTTTTTTGCGTTCGAATGCAAGCTTTTTTCTAATTTCAGTGTCTGTAGGTTTTGGAATCCTATCATCTTTATAAATATTAAATGGCGAATCCGTCTTCCCAATTGCTGTGGCTTTAAAGTCTGCTTGTGTAATGGTTTTGATTTGATCCTCCTCAGCACCATCCACACTCCAATTGCCACCCCCACCGTTGTCGACGGAGACTATCTCTTTGGTCAATGGGGCGACCAGTTGAATTGTGGCGACCAGTTGAATGGTGGAAGAGGAATCGATGACTTTCAACCCGTAATCATCACTCTCTCCTTTTGTACAATTGTGGTGCACCGTCGTCTTGGCACCGAACAAGGTGATGGAGGCACCCATGGATGCATATATTCCACTCCATCCACATTGGTGCACTTCCACGTTGGTACATCTGCCGACGACGCCGGTACCATCCGCAACCACACCAGACAAATAACACTCTTCCACAAGGACATCTTCCATCGTAAAAGAGGACTCTCCATGCACTCCATCAAGCTTCGCTTGACGCAGTGTCAGGTGTTCCAAATGGCAATTCCCTTGAATCCCTTGCTCGAAATGAATACCACCCATGACCACAATCTCCTCTTGTTCCACCCTCGGGTCACCGACAATGTTCATGGCGGAAGAAATCTGCAAATAATCACCGTCGATTTGGTGTTCCCCTTTCAACAAAACAATAGTGGTCAACCCATCGTCCCCGTGCACCCTGCCCACCGCTTCCTGCAACGTTGCACAATCTCCGGGCACCCATACTTCATCTTGTGAAAGGGAAAGGTAATATTCTAACCATTTAATGGTTTTGATTTGATCCTCATCAGAAACATTATTCACACTCCAATTGCGACCCCCACCGTTGTCGACGGAGACTATCTCTTTGATCAATGGGGCGACCAGTTGAATTGTGGAAGTGGGACCGATGACTTTCAACCCGTACTCACCAGTGTATATTGAATTGTGGTGCACCGTCGTCTTGTCACCGATCAATGTGATGGAGGCACCATTGTCTACAACCACTCCACTCAATCTACATTGACGCACTTCCACGTCAGTACATCGTCCGACGACGCCACGCGCAAGCACACCATGATCACCGCAGCTTTCCACAAGGACATCGTCCATCGTAAAAGAGGAATCTGCACACACTCCACATAATTTCGCTCGAATTGTCAGGTGTTGCAGATGACAAATTCCATCAATATTTACTGGATACCAAATACCACCAAGAATGACAATTTCACTTTTCTGCACCCTCGGGTCACCCACAATGTTCATGGCGGTAGGAACCCACAAATAATTAGCGTTAGGGTTGATGTGGTGTTCACCTTCCCCCACCACAATGGTGGTCAACCGATCGTCCCCGCTCACCCTGCCCACCGCCTCCTCCAACGTCTCGCAATCTTCCGGCACCCGTACTTCGTTTGACTTTGTCTCACCATTTATATGTGACATTTATTGACTTGATTGTCTTATATATACGTCAAAAATGTTTATGGTGAGTCTCCATTTGTATATTCACAAAAATAAACATATGTTTAACAATCAATATAAATTAAATGACAGGTGAAGCGTATATGCACTATGGTACACTCCAGGAAGCGGTGGACAGTGAATCATACAAACGCTACATGGACCAACGTGGAAGTGTCAGAGTGTCAAAAGAGTGGAGTGTCTGCATACGACGGTGCACACATCACGTTCACAGGTGTCAATACAAAAGTCCACACAAACTGTTTACAAGAGAACAATAATTATTGCGGAGTAATAGTCTCCGACAAAATGATACAAATTACAATAGAAGCCCTACAAACGTAGCTGTTCAAAACCCGACAACAATTTTTCCTCTTGTACCCCTGGATCCGAATTTGAAAAATTGACCATTGCATGCACCTCATCAATACTTTGTTTTCGAAACAGCATTGCCAACAATACACCATCACTGTCATTCTGTTCACCGGAATCAGTAGGATGAAAAATGACTTTTGTTGGAACGGTCAGAGTATTTGATTGTATTTTATCCTGTGTATCATTTAATTCAGCTATTTTGTTTTTGATTCTTTCCACATCTACTGGGTTGTCACTTGATTGTTGCATAATTAGTGCTAATTCCCAGTAATAACTGAAAACCCCCCTCAAATAGTTTGCGTAATGAGGTGTGCCGTAGAATTTTCCAACGTCGAACGTCCTCGCTTTCAAAATATCACTAATAAGTTCAGATAAATCACCGTCGTCACCGTTGTTTTTTTTTTCATTCATTTTGCGTATGGCATTGTGAATCATTCTTGCGTAGAAATGTTCAGAAATTGGTCCATTTGTGTTACCAAACTGACAAACTACGTTGTAAAAATGTGTATAGTCGACATTAAGAATAACGGGCAACAGTGCTGCAAATTTAACCTTTCGAATAATTTGTTTGGAAATCAGAGCCATTGCGATTTGTGAAATTTTCTCTTTGAAATTCGCAATTTTTTCGTGTCCAAACCTAATACTATTGTCTCTAATCTTTATTGTTGCTTTAGTGCCACCTAAAGTGATTCGGGGATTTGTTGCTTCTGGTACAATTTCTTGAATTCCTGCCAGAAATGTAGAAAGAACGATGGCTCTCTCTAATTCATTAATATCTTGTGTATTCATTTCTTACGGAATTATACTATATAAGTAGGTTCAAATCATTGTTTTCAATATTATGACGACATATTTACTGTATCCGACAAATGAGTACAAATGAGCCGGTATGACATGGACACCCTCCCTTCTGCAAGCCCGGTGGAACAAATGCCAACAATACAGAACTGCGTGGCAACGTTTTCACTTGGCGTGAAGAACATTAATTTGAAGGCACTTGCCCTGCGTTTAAAATACTGTGACTACAACCCTCGTAGATTTGCAGCAATGACAATGAGACTAAAATCACCCAAAACAACCGCACTCGCGTTTGGGAGTGGTAATATGGTGTGTACCGGGAGTAAGAATATTTCTCAATCATTACTGGCGTGTCGCAAATATTCGAGGATTTTGCAGGAGAGTGGTGTCAAAGTTTGTTTCCATAATTTTAAAATACAGAATATAGTTGCATCAGTTGGTATAGGACAACCATTAATGTTGTACGAACTGTGTAGAGACCACGGTGCACATGTCAGCTACGAACCGGAACTTTTTCCAGGGTTGGTACTACGCATTTCAAACCCAAAATTGGTACTACTGATGTTCAGGAGTGGCAAAATAGTTATAACAGGTGCAAAAACAATGAAAGAAATTAATTCGACCTACACGAAACTGTACCAGCATATAATAAGACACTACATTGATACAGAAGACACTTGTACATCAAGTGCGAAGTACAAGCTAGTTGTCAAAGACAAACGAAGCAAATAAATATTATGTATTTATGTATATGTATGTGTTACAATGTATGTGTTGATCACAATATTGATACTTCACTACCTCCTTTTGATTTGGGGTTGGTGTAGCATCATTTGGAGCTTTTTCTAGATATGACGACAATTTTTTTATTTGTACCTGTGTACAAATGAAGATCACTGTGCCGTCTAAGTTTTTACTTACATTTATTCGTAGTGCTATGGTTTCTTGCCAATGTTTGTACATCAATGCTTCTACAGAGGGGGTACATCTGAAATCGGTTGATTCAACGGGTACTCTTACATGTTTATGTTTCATTGCAAAGGAAATGTTGTCACACCATTGCAGGGGTAGAATATCATTTGAATTAGATTTACGTACATTGTACACAATGTTGGAAGTTTGTGGACCAACTGTAACAATTTCAGGGTCTATTACTAACACCATGATGTTACATACACACAATGATGGAAATTCATGTGAATACGCTTTACAAGCACACAATATACCACACTGTGAGTTTAACGAACAAACAGTGTATGATTGCATTGTACATATACCCGCACGGACAATGATTTGCATTTCGAAGTCGGCTGGAAAAGTAGTAGACATATGTTGCTGTGGCAACACGGTAACATTTACATCAAATGGACATCACCACCATTCAACAATTGTTTTGGAAAACCATGTTATGAAACACTTCGATGTAGATTTGAAAGTATCCGCGTATCATTTGTCCAACGTTGTCAATGAGGATACAAAGATGGTCGTGTTGCACATGAGCGACGGAAAAGTGTGTATGGAAACAGGGAGCGGGGGTATACATATGAAGTACTATTTAAACACTATTTAAAAAAAAAATCATCTATTTCTCAAAGCGCCAAGCTATACCGTGTTGGTCTTTATTCAAATAATGATAGTAGCTTAGTTTTCTCGTTTCTGTTTCGAATTCACCCAGTTCGACGTTGGGATATTCGACTTCAAATTTGCCACAGTTGACCCCACACTCTACCATCTTTGAGACAACGATTCCACTGTCCCATTTTTGACTGCCATTTGCGTAGGTAAAGAGCACTTGTACACGACGACCAATCTCTGGTGGACAAAAGTATCGTCTACGTTTTGCCTTACGTGCTTTCCGTTCTACCGGCATGTCTAATTTCCGTTTGGCGTGCGGTTCCACTGGTTCCACTGGTGTCATGAGAAGAGCACGGTTAATACTGTGACGCAATTCTCTGGGGTTGTTTTTTACCATAAACATGCACATCATTGCAGATGTTTCGCGGTAGACATAGGTTTTTGCCAATTGCAGACTATTTGGTATCAAATTTTCTGCCTGTTCAATGCAATGTGGTGCACGTCTACTGAACGTCGCCACGACAATACCGGACGTGTGGTCGGCTGCCCATAGAAGATCAAACGCTGGGTCAAATCCATCAGCTTTTCGTTGTGGAAACCCACAATAGTCTAAGTAAATGACGTCAAATTCCCCATATATTTCACGGAGTACATTCGTTGAAACACCGCATACAGCATTCAATCCGAAGCTCTTTGCTTTGTCGCAGATGCCCTGGTCCGAATTTAAGACTGTGATGTTCGCGGGAAGGACACCATTGTTCATGAAAGCTTTGGAAGACATCAATTGGTCAGCGTCAATGACAAGCACTGTGGATTGAGATGTACAGCGGGATGCAAGAAACTCATTAATAAACTCTTTTGTTTGTGAATGTTTGAACATTTCGTGTAAATCTGTCAGTTTTTTTTTGAAATTGATAGTGTGTGATAGTTATCGTCATAAAAAGATATCATATAAATACTAACATTATACTAATAAATGTCAGGTAGATTATCAGTGTCAGTAAATGCATTGCCATATACAATTGTGTTGAGTGATCAAGCCATCGATGGGGATGTTGAAGAGTTGGTAAATGTTTGTAATCGTGAAAAATTTTTGATAAAGGTGACACTGTCTTTGATTGATAACCATCTGCCTCAGACTATCAGAGAGCAATTATATATTTGGGCAACACATACAAATAGTGACAATATAATTAAACCACAACCAATAAAGATAGTTGACCACAGGTTCAAACAGTATGGTGGCAGACTCAATATGAATGACAATGAAATGTTGTTATTCACGGGTGAAATACAAAATGCTTTAAGTTCTTCTGTGAGTTTCAAGATTGAATCAACTTTCCAATCAGTACAAGATAAAAACAGAAGAAAAATGCTACAGGCAGGATTATTTTTGGTTGTTCAAACATTGATCAATACAGAAATAACTGACAAGAAGATTATTGATATGATCAAAAGCAAATATCCTGATTTTTTAGAATTGTCTTTAATCAACGGAACTGCATTGAAAAACATCATGTATGATTTCCACCAAGAGATAATGGAAACAGAAGCACAAGACATAATGGAAACAGAAGCAACTATGGTGAGGCTATTTGGGGGGAAGATCAATTGGGAAGAGACTGTCATTAAATGTTTAGAATTGCTGTGTGGGTTTCAATATAAGACGATCAAAGTCACTTTCACAAAAAAGCAAATTGTGACTTTTTTTAAAATTTTGGACGGTGTAATTAATACAACAAAACAGAAAAAAAAACCGGTTGGTGGTACTGGTGAACTGACAATTAAACGCAAAATACTTGAAATTCTCCATCTTATGAATTTCAATAATGAATATTTGGTAGATTTTATGAAACGGTGTAGTATTGACAAATATATGAACAAGACTACGTTAATAATTGGTCGAAACAATGAGACGGATGATTCCCGTGAAAAACTACTTGTGTTGCTTGCAAAACTGTGTGGCAGTTATGTTGATGTGATGTGTATATTGAAAGAAACAGACAGTATGTGGGATCTTCTGATACAGAAAACACTGGAAGAAATGCAAACAATTACGGATGTTCAACGAACTGGGGTTCTCGGAGGATTTTTTCCTAATGCTACGTTTTCTCAAGGGTATATTAGAAACAAAGACGCTATGGAAGTATTGGTACAATTTAATGGCTTGTTTCTGAATTATGGTACGAAATCAATACAATCAAACAAAGAAATTGTAATGTTAGCAGTGAAACAAAATGGTTTGGCATTGAAATTTGCTTCCAGACGTTGGGCAAACGATAAAGAGGTCGTGATGTCAGCAATGAATCAGAACAGTGCAGCACTAGTGTTTGCAAGCAAAGAGTTGAAAGGATATGTTGATCAAATTGGTGACGAAGTGACTAGAAAACAAAAAGTTGAAGAAGCTGTCGAAGTGATGTGGCTGGCTCTTGACTTAGGGTCAAGGTACTACTCTGAGTTTGCAGACCATGATAGGGCAGGTGTACTTAAATTTTCAGTGAGTGGGTTCTCGGAAATAACAAAATGGAAAATGTTCGCAAAGATGTGTGTACTAGATGATTTTACATCGATTGGTAACATTTTGAATATTGATACAAAAATATTACAACAATATAATGAGTTTAAATGGATCGATGGTGAGACTGATCCGGTGAATGAATATGACATTCGGCAGTTTGAACCCATGTCCGATGATGGTACATTGGAAGATGTTTTGTTTGCCAAGACAAAGTTATGGAAACTAGAAGTTGCGTTGTTTGCTGTGAGAATCAGCGACTGGTCATGTATATCGTATATTGAACCCAGGAGTTTTATGACAATAAGTATACTACACAAGTTTCCTTGGAATCAGAATTTTGATAGAGAACCATTACAGCAAACAATTAACAGAAGCTACAGTCAAGTTGTTGAGGCAGCAGTAAAAAAGAATTACCATGCACTGGAATTCATTGTCTTAGACACATACCAGGATGGTAGACCTCACCCTAACCACCCAGAGGAATACCAGGTTGGTAGATACATGCACACAGGATACCATCATGGTAAATACAGACAGCTTGTTGCAGATCAATGTGTAGATACACCTTTTTTAGATGTGTTGGATATCGTGATGGAAGCATGGAAGTTCAACAAAAAAAAATGGAATAGTGGTGGTCAGTTCGAAACAAAACTATTAGATATAGTATTTGAAACAGTTCGTACATATGACTCAGATGTATTCACAAAGTTACGCAATGGGTATTTTGAAGACAATGACGAACAATTAATAAAATATTTAATACAGTATCTGGATTCGACAAGTATACGTGTGTCAGATCGCTCCGCTTACCGAACATTGGAGGAAGCGGTGAAAAAAGTCTCAGAAGATGAAAGAATTGCGGGCATCATTGTGGGAAAAGGAACTTACGATATTGGTGATTATTTGGAGGTTGCTTCCGCCATGAACATTGTGGGTGATCCGGGGGTGGCAAGAAAGGACATTGTGATCAAGGGTGGTATCAATTTCAAGAAAGGAATTTCAGTTTGTCGTCTGAAACACCTGACAATTCGAGCGAAGTTTAGTGGAGTGCATGGACAGTCCTCTTTTACGATGGAAGATGTCCTTGTGGAACAGTGTGGTCATTCTGGTGTGAATGCGTATGGTACTGGCGTCGTCGGCAGATGTACCAACGTGGAAGTGCGGCAATGTGGAATGAGTGGAGTGACTGCAGGCGACGGTGCCTCCATCACATTGATCGGTGCCAAGACAACGGTGCTCCACAATTGTACGGAAGGGGGTAGTTGGAATTACGGATTGTTGTCGGATCATTCCTCTTCCACCATTCAATTGGTCTCCCCGTTGATGAAAGAACAAGTCTCCATTGACAACGGTGGGGGTGGCAATTGGGATGCGGATGATGCTGACATCAAAAACGTAGTGGAGGTACATGTCCCGGTAGATTGCACGTTGCAGGAAGCGGTGGGCAGGGTGCACAGGGACGATGGGTTGACCACTATTGTTTTGGGGAAAGGGGAACACCTGATCGACGGCTGGTATTTGGAGATTGCTTCCGCCATGAACATTCTGGGTGACCCGTCGGTGCCAAAAAGTGAGATTGTGGTCGTGGGTGGTATTGAGTTCAATCATGGGATTCCAGGGGATTGCCATTTGCAACACCTGACACTGCGTCAAGCGAAGGATTGTGGAGTGTATGGACGATCCTCTTTTACGATGGAGGATGTCCTTGTGGAACAGTGTGGTGATGGTGTGCTTGTGGATGGTACTGGCGTCGCCGGGCGATGTACCAACGTGGAAGTGCGCCAATGTCTAATGAATGGAGTGCTTGCAAGGAATGGTGCCTCCATCACATTTATCGGTACCAAGACGACGGTGCACCACAATTGTACAGAACAACGTGATAACACTTACGGGTTGAATGTCTCCGGTACCTCCTCTTCGACCATTCGACTGGTCTCCCCCTTGACCAAAGAACACGTCTCCATCAACAACACTGGGGGTGGCAATTGGGGGGCGGGAGGAACTGCCAACACCAATCAAATCAAAACCATGAACACAGAGGAGGTGGAAGCTGCAGATGAAAAATATAAACAAACTGTAATAAAAGTACTTACAAACAGTAAAGTACGGGTACCAGAGGATTGCAACACGTTGGAGGAGGCGGTGGATTGGGTGCACCGCGACGATCGGTTGACAACCATCGTTTTGGGAGAAGGGAAACACCAGATCGATGATGATAGTCATTATTTGGAGATTCTTTCAGCCATGAACATTGCGGGTGACCCAGGGGTGGCAAAAGAGGAGATTGTGGTCCTGGGTGGTATTTCGTTTGAGAAAGGAATTCAAGGGAATTGTCATCTGCAACACCTGACAGTACGTCAAGCGGAGGCGAGTGGAGTGTTTGGATTTTCCTCTTTTACGATGGAAGATGTCCTTGTGGAACAGTGCAAGCATCATGGTGTGTATGCGGAGGGTACTGGTATCGTCGCGCGATGTACCGACGTGGAAGTGTACCAATGTGGAAAAAGTGGTGTGATGGCAACCGAGGGTGCCTCCATCACATTGATCGGTGTCAAGATGAATGTGCACCACAATTGTACAAGAGGAGAAAGTGATGAGTACGGGTTGGGTCTCTTCGGTTCCGGTTCCACCATTAAACTGGTCTATCCTTTGACAAAAGATATCATCTCCTTAGACAACGGCGGGGGTGGTGCTTGGGGTGCGGATGGCGGTGCTGATAAGGATCAAATCAAAACCATTTCACAAGCAGAGTTTGAAGCAGAGTTTGAAGCTGAGATGGCGGCAGCAAGAGGAGAAGTACGCGTGCCACAAGATTGCAAAACGTTGAAGGAAGCGGTGGAGAGGGTGTACGGGGACGATGGGTTGATTACCATTGTGGTGGGGAAAGGGGAACACCACATCGACGGTGATTATTTGCAGATTGCTTCCGCCATAAACATTGTTGGTGACCCGGGGGTGGAAAAAGAGGACATTGTGATTGTGGGTGGTATTCATTTCGAGCAAGGGATTCGAGGTTGTCATCTGCAACACCTGACACTGCGTCAAGCGAAGTATCATGGAGTGTTTGGAAAGTCCCCTTTTACGATGGAAGATGTCCTTGTGGAACAGTGTGGTTCGTGTGGTGTGCTTGCGTGGGGTCGTGTCGTCTGCCGATTTACCAACGTGGAAGTGCGCCAATGTGGACAGAGTGGCGTGTATGCATCCTATCGTGCCTCCATCACATTGATCGGTGCCAAGACGACGGTGCACCACAATTGTACAAAAGGAGACAGTGCTACTTACGGGTTGCAAGTCATGGGTCCCACTGCCACCATTCAACTGGTCTCCCCCTTGACGAAAGAACAAGTCTCCATTGACAACGGTGGGGGTGGCAATTGGGGTAATGAAGATGATGCTGAAACCGATCATCAAATCAAAACCATATTGCCCGCCTTGGCATATGAACCATCTCAGTCCCCTTCGCCCCCTTCGCCCCCTTCGCCGGTTCCACGTATTTTCTCATCGGATGACTCGGATGACTCGGATGGTATTTTCTCATCGGATGATTTGGATGACTCGGACGTGGAAGAAGAACAACATGCGAATCAACTTGTAAATCAACTTGTGAATTGGCATGGCAGGCATAGTGAAGTTCGAAATACAAATGTTAGACTCAGGTTTTAAATATATTTTAATCTGTACTGATAAATATATGTTTTAACTATACTCTGTTTCTCAGATGCTGTTACAATTTTCTGCAGTAGTTTGTTATGAGCATGAATGATTGGCAAATCCTTCATCTTTTCTGTTCTAACCAACAATCTACAAGCCTCTTCCAAAAAATCATAGTTATTGTTGCTCAACATTGCATTAAAAAGTTTAAGTTGTGTCATTGTTGATGTCATTGTTGATGTCATTTTTTTGAGTTTTTTGTTAGGATTCATGTTGTGTATCAAATGTCGTCATAAAAATGCTAAATGGGCTTATATGAACCACAAATAATAAAGATTCTTTAGAGGTTTTTTTTTTATAAAATATATTAAAAAAAAATTAAATACTAATACATCATGATATATTGGTTCATATAAGCCCATTTAGCATTTTTATGACGACGTATTGCTTACGATTGATTGGGGGCTCTGATGGTTGTTTCGTCCAGTGACAAAAACATTGAATAAATTAAGTTGGCTACAGCCAATACCAAGTTGAGCAACACAGTAGACAGCCTTAGTACCAATACAAATATCTTGGGCAGTGCATACAACAGTACCAATGTACCAAGTAGAGGATACGAAAGATCCAATACATGCAGTTGTGCACAATCGAGGTCCCGTTGTGTATTGGGTTCCGATACCAACGGCAATAATGACTGAAAGTGGTTTTCGTATACTACATTGCCTAATATATCAAGTAGACCCGGTATGTATCGTTTGGCATAGAAAAAAGATACCCACATGTACCCAAAATGATCTTCTTGTGTGCAGTTTGTAAATGTGGTACTGTCTGAGACAAAGTTACACCCATCCATGCAATTTACAGCAAGTGACGGAAAATAAGTGCAGAAGCAATCTGGTACTAAGAATTTTTCCACAAAATAATAGATGTCGTCAGCCAAACATATTGGCACATTGGGTGCACAAGTATACGTCCAATTCCATACGTGTGTGGCAAATATAAAAAAAAACACAATGGGGAGTGGAATGTACATCATTACTGATACGCCAAGCAAGGTCTGGACTGCCATAGCAATAAGGATAGTAAGGAAACAATACCAAAAAGCATCTACCATTCGGCTGAGCCGTGGTACCCTTTCTGCCTTGTCGCATCTGATCCGACTCACTTTACATTCTTGAAACTGGTAGTCAAGAACGTATCTAAGATTGTGACCAAAATAAGGTATTTTTCCTTTACCTGTTTCCGTCACAAAACAGCCGAATGCTTTGACGACGTCTCGTGGGAAATCAGTTACGAACTGACAATCGCCACTGAGTGAGAGTGTTGGTTCGTCGTACCTAGGATTTGTGGGCGCATCTCCACCCAACTCCACACCCGAGAACGTAAAACCAGGTTTAAACACGAGAGTAGATGGGTCAAAAGTATCTGGGTCATAACCTTCAAAATTTGTCGTGAAATATTTTTGTAATTTTTCCATATCAACTTTCGGGTCCAATAACCCTTCCGGTGTCCATATTTTGCCGTCGAACACTAGATTTTTCTTGAATTCCTGCAACAAGTCGGTAACCCATGGGTCTCTGCCCTGAAACCACGCAATGAATTCATCGACCATATCGAGGTAGTCATCTGTGTAATAGTCTTGTACAATCTGAAGCTGTTCCCGGACGGTTTTATTGAAATTATTTACCAGTGCACAATCACCACCCGGGTCAGAATTTAAACCCCACGCGTACTGCGAAGGAGATTGGACCACGTCGACGACAACATAATTATGTAATTGGTAAGCACTTGCACCCAGAGTGTATGTTACATTTTTAAGACTGTGAAAGGATTTCCACGAATGGGACACATTATGGTATGTCCATGCATCACGTATCTGTCCAATTGTGTCCAGTGTGTCGTCAACCACGTTGATAAATGTTGCAATTTGTGGTTTGTACCCAAGACTGTGGTACATGCCGTCCACAAAATCTCTAAGGCTTATGCGACGGAGAAGTTTCCCAGTTCCTGCAAATATTTGGAGCCAGTAGTTGTGCAACTGACGATTTTTCCACTCTTGAACCAATTGCTTGGATGAGTGGTGTTTGTAGTAGACAATTCCAGCAGAGGTGCCGCTGTACAACATCTCGAACTTCCGTTGCCAGTTGTAGAACATATCGTGGGGCAGTTCGATGCCAATGACCTCCCCGAGCTTCACAGCAAGTTCGCGGTGTTCCACGCATTGAAGAACGGTGAGATGCTCGAGTGGACGCATGTCACCAAGTGTATAATGTCTGTACGCGTGTATCATTGTGTCGCACTGACTGGTGCCGTGCCAACCAATGTCGTAGATATCCATCATTGTAGTATCACTGCCAACGGACGCTCCAAACAATTGCTGGATGAACTCTGAACCTTCTTTCAACTCGTTAAGAAAATCCTTTAAAACCGCACCAACCGGACCCAACATTTTAAAAAACAGATCAAGAATAATTGTGGGTACATGTGTCAGCATTATACTGACAAATTTTTCTAACAATTTTCCAATGTTTGTTACGAATGTTGGAGACGGTGCCCCACTGAAAAGCATAAGAAACAAGTCAATAGTGGTTTGTACAACCAGTGCAAATGTTTCAATTAACTCTTGTGAGACCGCTTTTTTAATCAAGCGCGTCGTTTCCGCCAAAGCCATAAACACACTTTGAAACGTTTGGTCATCAAACATGACAGCAAACGTGTCAAACAGCGTTACAAAGTACGAAAAAAATAAATGCAATTCGACCATGACAAATGTCACAAAACCTTGGCTGCCAACAGTCTTGCTTTGGCATCCATTGCACGGTACTTCTGTAAGTATTTCGTCCCATTGTTGTGACTCGCCTGACAAAAAGTCAACAAAGTATACTACGGCTCGTTGACTTTCCACCAATGCCCTCAACAATGAATACGCCGCGTCGACATATAATTGTTTTTCCGTGAAAGGTAGCACACTCAGTGCTTTGTACAACAATTGACTGAAATCGCACAATCTATTCTCGTAGTGGAAATGCACTTCGTCGACGTCAAAGAATTCTGTAATGATTATTGCATACATGTGCCTGATTAGATTAAGTGGTACCCGACTCGCCTTACTAAGAACATCAGAGACAGCGCAGATCGGATCGTCGTACGCGTCAATAGTTTCGCATGTCGGTTCCCCCTGCCACGTGATTCTGGTCGTACATACGCTTGGTGTGAGTAACTTTATCATGTTTGTCAGTCCCTGTAGCAAGTCATCCAGCTCTTTGAACACGAACTCGTACAACAACGAATTACACCACGAATCACTGCGCCCATAAAATTTTTGCAAGTCCTCCTCCGTACGAATATTGTCGTCTGGAAATACAAACATGCATTCACAGTCTTGTCCTTTGGTCAATGTACATTCCTGACCATCCGCTCGTGTTCTCACACCATTCGTTTTCTCATCTGTACCATAATCATGATTGATTGGATGTTTAGAAAATGTTCCTTCAATAATGTGGTTACCCGATAGAATGACTCGAATGGCAATGCGAAGGAGTTGAAGCGCCGACCGAGGTATTGCTTTCAGAGGTTTAATGTCTTTAGGTACAAATACCATGAATGCATCAATTAGTCTTTCCAACGGGTCAAAGACGTTTCGATTCAGAGAGGGCTTTTTACTCTCGCCGATCAAATTTCCGAATACGACGCGTCTGTCAAACTTCGCACCCCATTTACCATCGTGGTCCTGTAACATTTTAAGTATTTCTTCCGCCGTTTTATCGTTCCATTTCCACATCAACTCGTTGATAAGATTGGTAGCCACGTAAGGAACACCCAACAGAGACCTGCCTGACCAGCGTACCAAATCCCCAGCAGCAACTGACTGTTCAGATGAAAGATCTAGACAATTTGCCCCTGTATCTGTGCACACCTGGTCAATGACTGTCAAGACATTGTTTAACACCCAAGTGACAATTGTACCCGTCCCATCGACAAAAAAGTCCATTTCTTCAAACGCATACTGCAACGAAGTCACCCTGATCATTGTGTCTATTTCTTTCGTGCGCCATACAATGTGAGCCGTGGTACCCACAGCCACATTGGCAACCTCGACCACTGATTTCACAAGATGTGAAGCAGTCAGAAATACGAATTCTTGTGGAAATTCTACGTCAGTGTCCAACATAATCTTGCTTGAATCAATCAAAACACCGTCCATCCATTCACCAAAGTGATCGGAAGTTTTCTTCATGAAATTGAATGTTTCAAAAAAATCAGGGGCTTGCATTGGATTTAAGGCAGATACAACAGTTGTTTGCAGGAGAGATACACCAGTGTTGAAACCGGCGTTAATACCGCGTGCCAACGACGGTGACTTAGTCAGTCCGAACAAGACCTCAAACGGTTGGCTGAGAGACAAGCACATGCATTGAGCCGTTTCACTCTGAATATGCACCGCCTGCTGTAGCTCCCATATGGGTTGTGTAATGTTGTACTCGGTGGACGGGTTTACCATGAACGACGACGTAACAGTAAGGAAAGATACGATGGCTTTCGTGATAAATCTTGTACTAGTTTTGATGTTGCCAATACTACACTTGCCTGCCAATGTCAAAGAAGCGGTACGTATTTGGGCATTAATCACAATGACCAAGTTGTACAACGGTGCAAATGTCCCAAAAACAAACCTGAACACCATTAGTACGTTGAGCATTCCGACTTGCACAAAAGGATACACAACACTCCTCCACATTTTGTCCAGGGTTTCCAGCAAAAGAATGGGGTTCTGATGCACCAACAGCCCTATCGACGACAGAAAAGATAATCGCAACACCCACACCCATGGCAATGACAGAGCAATGGATACTGGTAGGAAAGCTACGTCTGCAACCACTTGTACGACCTGCAAGAGAAAATCAAGACATCTTAACATTGCGTTGATAACATTATCATTCGTTGACCGCGATGTTAAATAAGTAAGAGTCAATCCACCCGTCCAAATAAATATTAATGTGATTTCGGCTAACATTTACAAATGGAAACTCTTCATATATATACAACAAATCAACTCCGTGATTCCAGACGCCGTCAGGTTTGAAATGCTGTGCACACCCGGAAACATTTGCTCCTCCTGTTGCAAACGTTCTCCAACCCTCACCACGACCGGCATCAACGTGGATACAGTGGCATACGACTTGTACAACTCAAACACGTCGCACTGTTGTCTGCACACGATCAGTGCGACGTCACATTTGATAACGTCCTTTGTTTCTACCAATGCAATTGGGCGTCCACCCATTGATATTTTGTGTATCTCTGTAAACATTGTTGGAACGTACCTCACCGAGAAAGCCCCCGTTGTGATGCGATTGATCAAAGAACTTTTACCGACGGATTCACCACACACGGCGACTATCATTTCTCACGGTATACAAACACTTATATGACGATAAAATACATATACATTATCCACCAAATGCCTATTTTTTCTAAAAAATCACAAGTAGAATCGTACTGCCAGAGTGCCACTATTTGTGTTACACATTACACAGTATGTGAACACAACGGTGAGCAGCGTTTGGTCAAAGGCAATCATGGCATGTTTTCACACTACTATGTATGCAGTGATTTCAAAGTGTACAAAGTACATTGTAAGCTTGGGTTTCAGTATACTTTAATGTGTTACAAAATGCTTGCCGAAACACCGACAAAAAACGACGCTGAATTTCTTAAAGAACAACATTTAAAAATAAATGAAAATTTTTCACCAAAAATAAAAAATATTAAAAGCAGTTTTTAGTGATAATAGCCATTTTTTAAAAAAAAATAATATAAACATTTAACATTTTTTAAACATTTTATTTTTTTTTTTACATTTTTTAAATAATTTTTTATACAAACCAAAATAAGAAAAATACAAGTTTTAAACAATTATTTTTTTAAGCCATCAAAAATGATTCGCTTGCGTGCTTTCCTGAAATTGGGATATTGACCATTTTTTTTTGATTTTTTTATTTTTCTCCACAAAAATGAAACATATATAGTATAAAGTGGATACATATCAATGAATTGTATTCCCTGGTTGAAAAAAATATTAGGCAGCAAGGTCAACAAAGATTTTGTCAAAGTCGATGATATTTTTACGATAGGCACAGACGATGACTTGGACGATGATTCGGACGATGATTACCTGTAATCTTGGAACAGATTTTTTCAATTATAAATACGGAACATGATCTGTTTAAAAATGTCTGATGCAGGATATTTAGTGGCTGCTCTACTGGGTTTGGCTGCCTTGGAACTTGCGTACAAAATATATATAAAGAAAAAATAATTAAATCTCATCTGTTTGGTATACATTATCTCTTACATTGTCTTGGGGTGGGTATCCTAACCATGTCAGTACTCTCTCTATCCACATTGACATGCTCAACAAACATATTTATACACAAGTGTACTAACATGTTTTTCTTTTTTTTCCGGAGTAGATAGTTTGTGGTTCCGAACACTCTCTTTCATATTGTGAAATGCTTTCTTCGAACGTACCAGTATCCACACCCTCTGCAAACTTCAGCAAAGCCTTTTTGTTCCATTTGCAGCGCATCTTGCTTGCTTTGGCAAAGGTGTATGCACCAATGTCTATTGTATCCACACCCTCGGCATCCATGTGCTCGTAAACGGATTGTTGGTACTCTTTCAACTTTGTCACATTGTTTTTCAGTTGTGTTCTCAGGTCTTTGATGGAAGTGCAAAGGTCTTCGTACTGTTCAATATCAATTACGTCGTATTCAATTGTATCTTGCATTTTTTTTTGTAAATAGACATATGTATTGAATGTCGTCATAAACGCTTTCTTTTGAGGCTAAGCTGCAGTTGGTCCAATGTCAGCCAAATGTCACCCATGCTTGTACCAATCATTATCCTTTCTTGCTGTCTATGTTGCCATCGTTCCACAACGGCATTTAATAATTTGACACAGTGAGCCATATTTTTAACTGTGTATCGTCCAACTTTTTGTACAATTGCAAACTCCAAATCAAGATCAAAGTGGTTGACATATGACCTGGATTGTACATGAGTGATGATAATCAATTCCTTCATGCAGTTGGTCTGTTTCAGTACCTCCACCAGTTCCACAACCTTGCTTGCGGGCATACTGTCGCTTGTGATAAGTGTTTTGCTGAGTGTTTGTAATGTCAGTGGACCAAATGTGTGTGTGGCAACTGGGTTCCACTCCTTATAGTTGTCCACGACCTTGTAATTGATTGGGTGTGGTGTCAACGCTATTTTCATGTGCATTTTTCGACGTGTCACATTGATGTACGTGTGTGACGGTGTAAGTCTCATCAGGAACTCAGTGTTGTCAATGGTAATCTTGGACCCTCTTGTGTCGTCGTGTATCAGACCAAACCGATCCAAGTCCGCGTGCAAATCACCTGACTCAATACTGTGTACTACATCACCCTTCTTCAGGACGCCGTGTGCAACGGACCCCTTTTCAACTCGCCGCACTACAGCCCCCATTGTTTTGATACCAAATTCTACTGCGTACGCATCTGTCATTGGCATGAGGCGGACGCCCCACTGTGGGAATTTTCCAAAGGGACTGTAGTAGTAGTTTTGAAAATACTTCAACACACTGAAGATGGGCACTGCAAAGGCGATTGCCTCGGATTCGTTCAGGGTGGCAGTACAAATACCAATGACATTTCCGTGTTTGTCACACAATGGACCACCGGAATTGCCAGAATTGATGGATATGTTGACATGCAACATGTCCATGTCGTCGGACCCCCTACCTGCCAACCACCCCGACGACAGCTGCTCCTCCAACCCCTGTGGGAATCCTATGGTACTCACCTGTTGTGTTTTGGAAGTGATCCGTTCCTTGCAAAGTGGAGCGATGGCAATGCGACGGATCCATTCGTTTGGGTCGTCCATGAACCACTTTTCGTGATGGTCTGCCAGACTTATTACTGCACAATCCAATTGTGGGACAACCGCCTCAATGTGTCCGGTCAACGCACTTTTCCCCATGCCAGCCGTCCTCAAATGCACCACACGGTTATCTGCCGTGTCGCACACATGGAAATTAGTCAGAAACAAGACTTTGTCACCAAACGGAAAGAGTTTATTGTCTACTCGGAAACAGGTCCCAGTGTATTCGTTCTCGTCGACAACACGAGTAGGTACAAGGTGGTCGTACTCCGTTGACAAGACACGTGCCTGAACGATTGCTTGTCGAATGTGTTCCATTTATACATTATGAGCAAAGGTTATACCTACTTGTCTCCAGACGTTTCCACAACGGATGTAATGTTTTCGATCAATGTATCAATGCGTGCCACCATTGTGGTATCTCCAACGTACGTCTTCTTCAACGACTGTAGACCACGGATGGATCGGGTCAAGTGGAACAGATCAACCTTACACTCCACCGCAGCGGTGTATAAATCATTGATTCGACTGAAATCGGAATCGCGTGAGCTGCCTTCAAACCACCGCTGAACCCATTCAGGTATGTATTTGTATTTATTGAGGTGAAACAATGTCTCTCTGGTGTTCAAACGTTGATATGGTTGTAAACACGCAATGACCTTCAAATTTATAACAATGTTGTTATGTTCCATTATTACAACATTGGTAACTTTAAATACCTTAATTTGCCTCGCACAACTCACACTGGCAAGGGGCTTGGACATGTGCAACAACATGATCAACGTCGTGAACGCTGTTTTCAGGGTTACATACAGAGTACACCTGTGAGACTGTCTTCGTTGTACCATGCTGTGTTGCACACTTAAAACTACACACAATGCTTTGCAATCCAGGTTGGCTCAGAATGTTGTTGATGGACGCCTTGAGCTCCGTCAAGTTGTTTCCGTACGAAGTCAGCTTTTGACCATTTATTTCCGTCAACAAACTGCCGGGAGCAATTCTGGAAATCAACCACTCCTCCGACATTGCATGCACAAATGGTACCACCAGCACGAAGCTGTCGGACATCTCTTTGTGCAAGTACTCTGTATGACCGTACTTACTGGCGGTCTGTGTGCACAACTGGCGCACGGTGACGTGCCCGCTCGGAAGACGCATGCATGGTTGGCAAGAATATCCGGCTTGCACCACACGTGGGAGGCAGGACACGTCTTGCCTCGTGTGAACGTAGTCGACTTCGACAGGGATTGCTTCTCCCGGTCTGGCAAATGTCATCCTCACTTTGGTTTCCGGGCTGGACGTGAAGGAAACCCAAAAGGGTTTACCGTCCGTTGTACCATCCATGTCAACACGCATGCCATTGACGTGTGTCAAAAGGTCACCAACACGAATATTGGTTTCATGTGGTTGTACAACACTCACTTTGGCAAAGCCAACCTGCGGAGAATCAATGATTGAGGGGTACAGGGACCTTACATTTGGGTTTACCATAAGACTTTTTGACACATTAAAGTGAGAGGACATCACTATTGAATTGACACCGGTGTTGGGCAGTTCGTGTACAACGCGGTGGTTAGTGGTGCCAGACGCAACCACGTTAGCGAAGCTTTCCGGTTGGTGTTCGAGCAGGTGGAGCACATTGCGCACGTGCTGGGGCGTCGACTTGGAAAACCACTCTTCGAACGAAACGTCACAGGCACCACGCCAGCGTTCACAGACCTCTTGTGGGTCAAGTGTAGTATTGTACATCGATCGCAGCCTAGTATGGTACGACTGAGTCACAAGGTGGGTAAAGTCCTGGGACGGCAATGCCGGGATGCCAAGGTAGACAAGATTCGACATGGCTGTTTGAACCATTTTAACAACACCAACACTCTCGATTTCAGTGAGGATTGCAGTGTTGATACCAACAACTCTCTCATTGTACAAGCATGGACCACCAGAATTGCCAGGCATAAGATTGGCAGTGCAGAGATATACAAACCCGGACCGCCCATCGTTGTAGGCTGTAATTGTACCCGCGCTTTTCGTGAGGTACTGCGTTCCTCTGGGGTAACCGGCAGCAATGACAGGTAGACCCAAAGCACATCCTTTGTAGGACTTGAGCAGAAAGGACGACGGATCACGGTTGCCGATCAAGCTGGGAATGTCAAAGACAACGAACGCAACGTCATCCTTCACATTTTTCATGATGACAGTTGCTGGGAATGGAATCGAAGGATTAAAGTGAAAGTTACACATTACAGTCGTGGCGTTGCCTACCACGTGGTGGTTGGTCACGGCGACCCACTTGTTACATTTGCCGTACACGTCGTAAAACTTCTGGGTGGCTTCGTAGGAAATGAAACCAGACCCACACGAGAGACCGACCACACAGGGACCCAACGGTGTTGGTTGGGAAGGAGTGTTCATGATTCGCACTACGGCGTTCTCGCAAGGACACGATGATTTATCTGTTACACGCACGGGCACACTGGGCACATTGGACACATTGGGTACATCATCATTGACAGCTTTTACAAATGATCGAAAGTTGGAAATCATTTTTTAATAATATACTTCTTTATTTATAGGTATTTTTTAATCACTGACAATATATTCAAAAAATAGAACAGTACAATCTACAATATAAGTTTGCATTCAGTCGTAACATTTCCATTCTTGAGTTGTGATTTTGCCATCGCTGTCGTTGGGAATTTCTTTGTGAATTAATTTCACTGTTTTGTTGAATCCGTTGGGAACTTCTTTCTCGAACAACATACTACATTTGTACGAGTTGAAACATATGTACCTTTTCCATATCTGCATTCAGAGCCTACATTTACTGTACATCGATAATCAATGTTGCAATCGAATATCCAATCTGTTGTGGGTTGGACCCTTGATCTACAGCCTCCAAAACCAGAACCTGATACCGTTGAACAAGCAAATTTCCAATTGGTATTGACAAATGCTCGGAAATAGTTTTTACCTTCTTCGGTCACGCCGTGGTTTATGGGAGCCGGATAACAATGCATGTGTCCTTCATAAGGCTGATAAAACCCCACCCAGCATTTGTCACATGAGTCTGTTGGTTCTTGGTAGTAGTCATAACCATCATAATCTTTTGCATCTGCTTTCCATTGCATATAACCTGCAGGACATGCTTTGCACTCGCCAGAGCCTTTGTGACGGAATTTGCCCTTTGCACAGAATGAACACGAAATATGGTCCGTTGTAATCTTACCAGGTGCACATTCTTTGCATGAATCTTGTCCATCATCGTCTTGGTAATCATCAGCTCCGTCACAGGCTATACATCCATTTCTTTCTGTGGTTTGTTTAACTCCAGTTCCTTTTTTACCAGACGCACAAGGAGTACACGAGACTTTTCCTTCTTCATTTTGATATTGACCACTAGCACATTCTTTACATGCAGATGATTCTGTGGATTCGCCTTCTGCAAATCCATATTTACCTTTGTCACATGCTTCGCATTGAGTCAATGCGCTCAAGCCTTGACTTTCACCATATCTTCCTGACTCACACGGTTTACATGCAGCAGTAGCACCATCAGTATTAATGTATCGTCCTTCTGTGCACAGTATGCATTCGACTTGTGCGGGTGATGTTTGATATTGACCACTAACACATATCTCACACGCCTCACTGAAAGTAGATTGTGTTCCTCCCACTTTTCCTTTGTAACCTGCTGGACATCCTTTGCATGTCCTGTGGTCTCTCCCGTATTCTGTAGAATAATAGCCTATTGTACAGTCTTTGCATGATCTTTGTCCCATTTCATCTTGGTACTTACCTGCGTTGCATGGTGTACACGCTCTGTAATTTATACCAATCTGATAAAACCCTTTCTTACATATGCATCCACTTCCAACAATGTCACAGATCCCAAAATTACCACACGTGTAATTTAGAACTGGTAGTTTTAGTTTATCGACACTGTACAATTCATTGTCTGGATCATAGATCGCACCATTTGACCTATCGTAGTCAATAACATTTTCTGTGTAGTCGTAGCAACTACAATATGAATTTTTCCAACCCGGTTTACATTCACAACTTGATTCGTTCAAGCGGTTCACATAGATATTTTCGAGTAAATCGAAATCAACTATGTTTCTGTTGTTGTATATGTAATCCCACAACACTATGAGCGACGGCGACCAACCAGAACTGTCTGGCACCTCGTTATTTGCATCTACTGGTTCGTATGGACACATTGGTTTGCAGAATGAAACATAATATCTACCAAATATATCGGTGTTCTTGTAGGTGTCGTATTTCATGGAATCTGTCAGAAAATATGGCACATACTGATCTGATAAATCCGTGTCGTCGAGACCAATCGGACAACAGGAGTTATCTCCGTCGAATAATTCCGGAATATTACATGTACAGCGACTTGCCTTATCATTTTGAAGTTCCTGCTGAGAACCACCAAAAAGACATGGTTGTATTGCCGTACAATTGTATCCACTTTCCCCCACATCGCACGCACACGTATTTTTTCCCCCATTCACAACGAATTTTTCTCGTATTGTATCTTGACTATCCATTGCTGTACCTTTCACGTAAAGGTCACACTGTATCAATCCATCTGGGTCGTCGGGATCGTCTCCACATAAACAGCTGGGTATCTTAAAATTATCTCCCTCAGCTTTCACGGACCCCCACGTGCATGCACCACTGCCACCACAAATTGTATCTTTCGAAGCACCGTCATATCCCGGGCATTTGGCGCGACAGTCGTTTCCACCGTACCCGATCGCGCACGTACGGCAATCCCTACCGCTCCAAAACCCAGTGCGCACTGTACCTGGACAGTTGCACACCGCACATCTCACTTGTATATTATCCTCTACATCTTTTTTCAGTATATCACATATTTGTGTTACCTCTGGACTTTTCCCACACGTTGTATTAGTGTCTGTATAAAATGTGATGTTCACTTGAGGTCGAATCTTGTCCGGGTTCGATATCATTGTGGACTCACACTCCTTGCCCACCGTAATATGCCCAGTACCTGTATAATTCAAACCTTCACCTTCCCCAACCACACGTATCGGATACTTTAATTTTTTGTCAAACATGAATGCTGGTGTAACAAGATCACCGGTGTTGAATGGTAATTTGTTGGCATCGATGTACCTTCCATTATTACTTTTGACATCTTCGTAAAACTGTAAGTCAGAGACCCATATATCATCCTCTTGGTGCATATCGAGAAGGGGTTCTTCTTCTTCATCGCATTCGCCCATTACGTTGCTGACCTGTATTCCGACGTTGTTGTCGTCGTCGTCGACAAACGTGCTCTGCTGACACGTACCGTGCCCACTACAAGACGTATGTTCTATTTTTTTCTTGTTTGGACAGTCCAACTGACAATTGTCTCCGGTATACCCGACTTCGCACGTGCACCCCGCTTCGTCGTTGCACAACCCGTGTCCAGAACAAATCGTTCTCATGTCCGAGTCGGACGTATATCCTGGGCACTTGAGTTCGCATCCGTCTCCTCTCCAACCGGTACGCGTGTTCGTGGTCTTTGTCATCGAATCAGAGCTTAAAAACGTCAAAAATGTTTGCAGATCATTGTTTTGCATTACTTCTCGTCTGTTTGACGTGTAATCGACAACCGTGTTTGCGGTATCGCAGGAGCACTGACCTGTTCGAGAACACGTGCCGTGCCCGTTGCAAGGAGCACCATAATCAGTCATTTTTGGACACTCTTGGTCACACAAATTTCCTGTGAACCCGCTTGTCCCCTGCAGTCCAATCAACAACATGTTGTCGATCTCGCACTGGTCGCGCGTGAACACGCCAATGTACATGTCGTCCCCTTCGAAATTCTTCACACACGTGCTGGTTTTACCGTCGCACCTTTCAGAATGCTCCACGCACAGTATATTTGTGCCACACGGTTGTTGACTTTGTGCGTATTCTGGTTTGGAACATTTGAAGTTGTCACGCGACCCAACCCATATGTCATAGAGTCTTTCCCAGTTGTTTTCAGTGATTGGTTCGTTGTCGTATTTTACATGGTTGATCATGTACGGTTGTGGACCCTGCATAAAATTGATCCGTTTGTGTTTGCCAAAGTATTTGGTACTTTTTTTCCTGTATTGGAAACCATCGGGTGAAGTCTTTGTGGTGTAGAACGGTGCAATATTTGGTGGGTTGCACTGGCAAAATCCTCCCATGCACGTACTTTTTTTTAAATGCACCGTACATGTTGGCATGCCAGCAATAATGCCAGCAATAATACCATCATCCAAACGCGGACCCCAAGACACTTCAGTGTCGGTGTACGAACAGATTGGTCCAGTGTTACTGGTCAGTTTCGACGCAGGGTGGTGGTCAAGCAATGCCTCACAATCTTCCAGGGTTCTGACAACGGCGTCCACCGAATTACCTATGTTTTCCCCCTTAGATATATATTTGTTGTTGTACGAACACGTTCGATTGCCGCCAATTGGTATGAGATCTGGTGGGAGGTTTTCCATGGAGCAGTTCAGAAAGGATCTGTTCGTGGTCGGCAGTCTGGCTAGTGTACCAGAAATGTTCTTGATGTAGACACCTTCGTGTCCCACACATAATGGACCAATGTTGAGAAAGTCTTTGTACGGTTTTATACTGACCGTTTCAGTCTTGGCTTCACCGAATGTAATCGATGAATCATTTAAAAAAACTACATTATTCCCTGCTTCCACGATGATAGTGCTGTTCGACACGCTTGACACAAACCCCACAGCAGCCGGATTGCGCTCCTGTATGACCGTGTCTTCATCATTGACCATCTGTACATTTGTGGTGTGTAATGTTATCAGTTTATTGTGGTGTTGAGATGCCTTGCCGATGTCTATGCTTATCTGACATGTATTGTACTTTCCGAAAATTATCAACTGTGTGCCGTTGTGCATGTACACGCTTGATCCATCAACAGTGGCTACATTTGCTTTCAACTCTATATTGTCAATGTTTACCAGTGTAGCGCTATGTTGGGCTTTGATTATGTAAACTTTTTCCCCCTGTATCGACTTCGTGTGTGTCCACTTTTCTTCGCTTGCGAAATAAGTGTTTTCATATACACTTTCCATGACAGTGCCCGTTTTGTTACCTTGGTAAACATGACTATCAATCGTCTTATTGGTTCTGCAACTGTATATGGTTTGGTTGTACGTTTCTATGTTCCCCTTATCGATGTAAAAATATTTCGATCCGTTTGTAACGTGTTGAGATGTCGTAAAAATCCCATTACCAAATCTGACCGGTATGAATTTGATGACATGCTTTTCGTCCGTTTCTGTCAAAAACAGTTTGTCGCTGCTGTCTACAGTGAGAACGTCGCCGGGAAGTATTGTAAACATACCATTCTCTGGTTCCACGCCAATATTTATTTTGTCTTTATATTGCATCCACTGCGTGCCATTGACACTGTCATTGACATTGCCGTCGACCACCGAACGCGTGTCGTTTACGGCAACAACCCTGAACCCTCCTACCCTGTCGTTTAAAGCCACCCTGTCGTTTAAAGCCACTGGCATTAACGTGGATTCAGTGCAGTCAGCATCTAGATAGACTGGATCACCGGAGTACAGTGCAATGTCCTCTTGTGCGTCCACATCGACAAATATGTACTTGCCAACATCATTTGCATCATCGCTGTTCAATTCATTCTTGGAAAATGCAATTACTTCTTCAAATATTTCTCCCGTCAAGATGTACATCGGTTTATTTATTTCTTTATCCAGTTCGTATACGAAACCAGTCTTGTTGGACACACATGTTGTATCAACAATGATTTCGTTGCTTGGTTCGCCCCGGAAATACATAAACCCGTTGCTTATTTCGTGCACACTTGCGTTTCCTACTTTTGAATGTTTTGGGACGCGGGTTGCGGTCTTCAAAATAAACATGGGTTGCTCAGTAATTTTTATAAGTGAAGTGTTTTTTTCATTGATGGTGGTACCACCATAAACCAGTGTTGCTTTACCATCTATGATATTGCCAAACACTCTTTTTTTGTCGTACACTGTCATGATTTCTCCGTCCACCATAACATTTCTACCGGTTTCCATATTTATCTTCAAGCCTAACCGTTCGTTTAAAACAACTGTGTGCAAAACTTTTTTGGGGTTGCTTTGCATTGTTTGCAAGGACAACACTGCTGTGTATTTACCGTGCGTGGCAACAACAATTCCATCATTAACTTTCCGACCGACTTCACCATCTTGTTTTTCTATGTAAACCAGTGCATCTTTGTTTAACGATTTGCATTCTTCGTCGGTCACCGGCAATGTGCTTATCAATTCTCCGTCTCTGTCACTGCCCCCATATGTAATATTGTCATCTGTCCATCTACAAATGCCAGTTTTTTGATCTAATATTTTCACCGTGGTCTCCGGGTGGTCGTCCAAGTTTGTGTGGTGGTTCAGGTACCTCTCACATATTGTGAACGGTATCATGTTGAGACGTTCCTTCTGTCTCATTATGTCATTATCAAAACCCCAGCAGTCAAATGAGGTAATTGTTTCATTTGTGTAATCTGGATTGCAGTCTGGAGTGTTGCTTGCGTCACATCGTTCGTCGCAGTTTGGTTGTTCAGAGTTTGTACAGACACATTCTCCACTATCCACTTCAGATTCACGGCATGTACCATATGGTCGTTTCGGCGGCAATCTGAACCCGCACGCCGTGCCAGTATCAGTGTTCACTGGGCACGTCAATTGACAAGCCGGACCGGCAATACCAATATGTGATTCTACGTCGCAATCGCATGTTGTAATTGCACATTTTCCCGTGAGTTCGCTGTATTTGTAATCCTCACACATTTGTTCCCACTCGTTTGATTCACATCCGAGTACTGGTGAATTGCTGACGAATGTCTGGTCACAATCTTTCATATCGGATGTGATGTTAAGGCACTTTTCTTCAAATGTGGTTTTATTGCACTTGCCATCGATTGTTTTTCTAATTGTGACACAGTCTTCTGTCTGCTGTTTGTTAAGTTCACTGGGGGATATTTTCTTTAATTTGTCACTCAAAGCACATATCTGACTGGCATTTTCCAAACGGAACAAAGGTGTGTCTGACATTTCTTGGCATATTTCCCATATGTTCTCCGTTCTGTATCCGGGGGGCATCTGTAGCTGCCAACTGGTGTTCATACAGGCAGGTGAATCAAAGGTGTACAGTTTGGTGATCTTTGTGCCAATTGTGTCGATTGTGTTTGTTCCATTTACAATTGTTGTACTCAGTCCAGTAGACACACGAATAGCACCAATGCGTGTAGACTCAATTTGAAACTCGTTCTTTGGACATGCTTTGTTTTCCACATCTTTACAGGTCATTGTTCCGTTGTACAATCGCAGTTCCACAGTGTATGACTTTCCTGCTTCCAATAGGGGTCCATTGGTTCTATTTTGAAATCTATTTTTAAATGACATTGTTTTGTCAAAGCTAATGAAAACGGCATCCAAGTCGGAACTGTTGGAAGTGTTACTAGTGATATCGATTGCGGTCTGGCTGTCAAGGAAAACTGCGGTCGCGGTGAATCTGACGTACTTAGCTTCGGCGGGAACATTATGTTTTTTATTCACTTTATCCATACCCACTTCCACCAATCGAAGTGGTTCAACGCATGTACCGTTGTGGTAGTCGCACATGTCGACCAGCGACATGACCGGTGCGTATTGGTGCCCATTTCCTTCTGTAATCACATTGTGTCCAATGTTGATCATTGCTTCTTCAAAAGTGCTGTAGGTAGAGCCAGCCACTTCAAATCCCACAAAATCTTTTATTTTATCGGATGTGATTTTAAAACAATCCTTGTTCTCACAGTTGGTGTCATTGGTCATTGCGGTAATCACGGAACCTTCTTGATAACCATACTGTGGTGTGGGGGGGACGTGTTCAGTTTTTTTTTTGAATGCACGAAACTTTTCACAGTCTTTTGTAACATTTGTGTTGTCTATTTCTGAGAACGCTGAGAACGCAATGTCTGGTAATTGTATATTGCCATCATTAATCAAGCGATCACTGAAATTTTGCATGTGTTTGGCGTTCCAGGAATCAATTGCGTCCTGATATGTTTCGAACGCCATACATATATCTTCCGATTCTTCTGATAATTTTTTGTGTGACTCGCAAGAGTTTACCAAATTGTCGCATGGACCTTCGAGTTGGGCGCAATTTTTGAGGTTGTAATCAGATTGTTTCTTGCACCACTCTGACATATCAATGCCCCTCACTGAGTGTTCACAAAAACCACCATCCAACCATGTGCAACCTGCATGTTCAGAGTTTTCTTCTGTTAAGCGGCACGTAACGTTGTTTGCTGGTACGACATCATTGCCGAACAACTTAACACTGTTTACGACTGTATATTCTATCATTGATATACCTTGTATTGTGTTTATTGTGAATAATGGGTAGTGGAATACGTCATCTTGTTCCAAGTAGAACGGTCCAGTCCCCTGAGATTCGGCGGTCCACTTTGTTAACAAATCTGGAGTACCTACAGAACCCTGTTTACGACTCAGGCTTTCAGGCACTATTTTTCTGTTGCACAACGGTCCAAATGGTTTGTCTGGTCCCAGTAAACCGAACACCGCCTGCCTTATTGCGCTCTGGAAAACATCCGTCAAAGGAGAGTCTTCGAATGTGGCTTCCTCCCCACTGAAATCACCGCAATCCGTGTCGGAATTACAGTCGAAGGTGACACCGGTATGCATTATGTTTGCAATGTTTGCTACTCCTTTGTTGCTACATACAGCACCGTCCGATGTTGGTGCGGAGATACCACAGTCCGCTCCGTAGTAACCGTCGTCACAGACACACTTGCTTTCGAGTGTTTCCACCCATGCCTCTTTTTCGCAGCTGCCATGCCCACTGCATATGACTCCATTTGAGCGCGTACATGTGCTGTCACATTTGTCCCCGACGAAACCGGCGTCGCACAAGCATGTGCCGTCGCTGCCACATGTACCGTGTACACAGCTGATTCTATTGCAAATGATTTTACATCCTGTCCCATAAAAGTTTGGCATACATTTATGGCAGTTACTTGTTCGATCGTAGTTGCCGTAACATTTGCATTGGTGGGGTGAGGTTTCTATATTGTATCCATCGTCTGGTTCACCGTGGTTGTGACATGTTTCCCTCGTAATTCTGACCGTGCATCGTTCTTGACCTTTTTTAGGAAATACGTCATATTCACATGCCTCACACGACGATCCCTCCCATCCATTATTGCAGACGCAGTCACCATCAATGTTGCACACGCCGTGACCGCTACAGGTGCCTGAAGAATTACACTCTATTAGACAATCGTCTCCAAAACGACCCTTGGCACACACGTTGCATCTTCCAGGAAACCAACCGTCCTGGCACTTGCACGTTCCGTCAGGCAAACAATTACCGTGTCCGGAACACGTATTTTGATTGTTGCAGTTGCAACTGACACCTTCGTACGGAGCTTCACACTTGCACTTTCCATCATCATCACATGTCCCGTGGTTGGAACAGGGGGTTATGCCGGGACATTCGTGTTGACAATGATCACCTCTGTAACGTTCTGGACATACACATTCACCAAAATCTGCACTGTTGTTGACCACACTGTTGTTGACCACGGTCACGCATACACCAATACCACTGCATTCGTGCGGGCATGTATGTTGGCACGCATCGCCACCGTACCCCCTTTGGCATTTGCACCCAGAAATAGTGCAATTGCCTTTACCACTGCACACTATGTTATCATTGTTGATTGGGCATGCCATTGCACATGGTTCTGTTTCAAGCCCTTCTTTGTCTAAAAATCCGGGGAAACACTTGCACTTGCCATCTTTTGTACAGTTGCCGTTTGCGGAGCAGAATGTACATTTGCCACCACCCTTTTCCACGGCACTACAATCCTGCCCATCACCACCTGTATATTTGGTTGCCAATGTAAGTTCGTTTGAACAGAAGTTTTGACAGTGGTTGCCTGTATAAGATCCTTTGCAAACACCAATGCACGTTTCACCCTTTTGGTCTGCATTGCATATTTCACAGTTTTCACCTGTCCATTTCTCTTTGCAGTAGCACGCCCAATCCCTTCCTGGTATGTTCATGGTGTGAGAATTCTTTATTTTGTACAATGGGAACCCTTCGTGCTTACATGTTGATGTCTGACATGTTTTGCCTTCGAACGGCATGTCCTTACAATCACACACACCTCCCACGTTTTGTGCACCGTTTGCACAAGAATTGATAATTGTGTCTACGTATTTCCCCATCAATTCCAAGTACATTGACATAAAAATTGCCAAGTAGATCGTAGTGATACCATATACAAACAATGAAAACCCCTTAGAATTACGTTTTGTAAAATATTGTGGATACATTGTTGTAGTATTCTTACAATACCTATATACATCATATTTTTTCATGCAAAGATGATACACATTGTTATGGCGGTTGCTTACCTGACGTCCTGTGTGTTCTACATTTGCACACAGCAGAACACCGGTGCACAGCGTCTACATGCAACGTTTTGTGCGTTGTTGGTGGTGTACTCAATTGTTAGAAAATTCAAGAGGATGAGTGACTTGCCCATGTTCATGTGTATGCAGATTACATTGTACGCGACCAGTGGTGGACAACGGTTCCCGTACTGGATGTTCGGCTATTTCATGTGGCGCACCGTTCAAAATGTAATGAGGACTGGGGAGTACCGTGTATACACAATGTTGTCCGAACTTCACAGGGTGATGCCTGTGTGGGGTTTTGAATTTGTCTATACCCACGAGGCACTTCCCCGCATCGCTTTGACAACACCGGACGAACAGCGCGTCAACGACGTGCTGCACACTCTTGTAGATATACGTGAGAGGGGCGAAGTACCAGAAAGTATGTCGTCGGATGAAAAATTACTCTGGTGTCTCTCTGACCACAAGACACTATTGGTTTCTCGATGGCAACGATCCCGTCTTTTTTCATACATCTTCGTTTTTACAGTGACCAGTTATGGATTGTGGTGGGTTCATGTTCTGCAATCTTTTCGAGCATATTTTTTGGTAGACATCCTACTGACGCTGACATTGATGATGAATTTCCGGGTCCGCTTTGTTGCGTATCATGCCGCCTTTCTCCTTGCGACGATCGCCTTACAATACCCATTGTTTAATCCGGCACAGGGTGTCGATGTCCTTGTTAACCAGTATTACTAAACAGCAAGCCCACAATACACCAGTTACATTCATTTCAAGTGTTAGCAGAAGGTATAGTTGCAGTAACCAGTTGCACCCATACAAGGAGGAGTAAATGTAGAGGACGTATACGTTGTAATAATTCTTTCCAATAATACTTTCTGCGTGTATGTAGTCAAGAACGAACGAGAGGCATCTGAACAACCCATATGTTTTGCCACACGTCTCATGCGCACAATCGACATACTGGTAGAGTATGGAGAGTACCACAATGACTGCGTGGTTGGACCTGGTCAGAAAAGAATGGCTGACCATTAACAGCGACGCCATGCTCGTGCTTCCGAAAAATATGCTATTGTCGTAGGGAAAGAGTAGGCATAGGTATACCACACTTGTGATGTACTTGGACAGGACATACATTTGACTGTTGAAGTCGAGGTTCCTGTACCGTGTGTTCTGGTACAGTATCAGGTGGAACAGAGGGTAGAAACTTACAAATCCCAGTGTGGCGCCAATGAATGAACGAACGTAAAACAGTACAATTGGTACACAGAGTACACAGAGTGCAACCCACATTTGACAACACAGAACATATCTTTAAATATATGTATAAATGTTGCCACTCTTTGTTGAAATGCAGAAGAACCTCCTAAAAAACGACGACGAGTGGGAAACACCAATGTACGCCCTCAGAGACCTCTTGAATTGGAAAGGGATGCAGTTTCCATCTGGTGCGTCCATTTACGAACCGTTCAAGGGCAGTGGGCACTCAACAAAATGCATGCAAAAGTTAGGATACAGTGTTGTGACATACGACGGGGATTTTTTTAATCACCCCAAACCATTGGACTCGTCGTTTTTGATTACAAACCCACCTTTCACAATCAAACGCCAGTGTTTGCAGCGTATTTTGGTCGAATGGAACGTTCAGAAATTTGCCATATTGTTGCCAGCACCAGTCCTACAAACGAACTACTTTCAACAAATGATCACACACATTGAAGCTCTTGATGTCATGGTGCCAACAGCACGGATTAAATTCATAAAGGGTGGTGTGATGGCTGCCAAGTGCAGTGGGTTCAACGTCGTGTGGCTCTGTCGCGGAATGCCAATCCGGAGACCGACTCAGATGCATTACTTGGACCACGAAGGGGACAAGGATGCTTAGAGATGATTAGAGTGGTTCTTGACATGTCGGACATGTTTGTTTCCAATTGGACCACTGCTGTATACATTTGCGGTGAAAAACATGGGAACACTGTAACTTTATTTTGGTGTACTGGCTGCTCATACATATGACACACGTTCCTTTGTAGATTCTCCTCCCCACTATTTGCGTACTTGAGTGCACAGGTTGAATGTCAGTGTAGTACTGATCCAATGACTCTGCGCGTACAAGAGCATCCACCATATCCTGTGTGACTTCGAAAGAGAAAGGAATTTGTTTATGCTGGTCGTGTTGTGTTTGTATGCTGTCAATCTCCATTTGTGTAGGCATAAACCCCTCCTCAATATTGGATTCATAAGTTTGTATAATAAGTACCGTATTTTCGGAGTATGGTTTGTAAACCAGGTGATCTACAGTAATCCACATTTAAACATACAGTCTTTTTATTTATATTACAATTTTACATATTTATTGATAGAAAATCGTATGGTTTGCATTCAAATACCACTACTTCTGTCATCACGTTGGATTTTGTCTGGATTCCAGCCCACGGCGCAAACAATCCACTCACCATCTCAACATTGTTAATTGTCCACAGTGAGATACCGTTGAGTCGCAACGAAGATTTAATTGCATCAATAAAGAACTTATCCAGTGACGAATGCCGCAACATCACAAGGAGATCCAAAGTATAGTAATCGTTCGCATGGGGTCTGTACTCGTTCAATGAAGACTGACATACAACCACACGGTGCGTTGACTTACATGTAATCAATTGAGGGGTTTCAAACTTTGTATTGTGCATATATGTCTGCGTGACACTGTAACCAATCTTAAAGTGACGATCAACATCTCTGGCTTGCTGTATACTGTTCACAATGTTCAGGTATTCTTGTGTTGTCAATTTTTCTTTGATATTATCAACGTGTTCAAGTACTTTGTGAGCCATTTTGTAATCAACACCAACTTGCATTTTATCGTCATGAATAATAAAAAAAAAATACATACTTATTACACTCTTAATTACAACAAATGAACAGAGTACCTGATTCGGACAATTTCGTGTGGGAGTCGAAGGGAATGTTGGCAGTGGGCGCCGGTGGTGACAAGTGTGCCTACGTGTTGGGATACCTTGCAGCAATCATGGCGTTTCGTAAGGGGAAGTACCAATGCACAAACAAACAAACGGTCTATCAGAATATGTGTGGTACCTCCGCCGGTGCAATCGTCTGTGCCAGGTTGTTGCAGTTTTTGGACGACCCGTGTCAGTTTGGTGAAGCCGTCGACAATCTGTTCAACTCGTTGCGTGGTAAGAAACTAGTAGAGCGATGGAACCCATTTGGTGCATTTTTCAATGCAATCGAATCGGTCTTATTCCACCGGTCACTCTATAAGAATAATTTGCATTCAAAGATTGTGGAAATGTTACAGCTTTCTGGGGACAATATGTACGCTACACATAATCTTTCAATTGGTGTCTGGAACCTGAATAAAATGCAGTACGAGACAATGACCAACCCAGAAGACATTGCACTTGCGGTGGCGGCATCTGCAAGTGTACCATTCGTGTTTGAACCGGTCACCATCAAAGACGCAAATGGTGAAAATCAACAGTACGTAGACGGCGGTGTTGGACATATCGTTCCAGTCTTGGAAATAATCAAATGGTGTGAATCATTGAAGAACACAACAAGTACCAAGGAACATTTAGACATTATGATTTGTTATCCAATTGAACAAAATAGTTTCAGCAAATCAATGATTGCAACAGGCTCGCACGGACTGATAAATGATGGACAACTTTCATTGTACGGTGTTGTATGGAACAACCTACACAACGATATATCAATACTGAATAAATATTTTTCAAGTGGTAGTAAATCCATAAACATTGTCAATGATAGATACTTCAAGAAGCAAATCGATGAACATACAGAGTTAAACGTCAGAGTGTTTGCACCTTCTGAACCATTTTGTTCAGATTTTCTACATATCGATACAAAGACATTAATAGCAATGAAGAAAAATGGTGAGTGTGTAGCTAATAAGTTACTTCAGAAAATATATAAACAAAAAAATACACTAAGGCTTTAATCATATGTTTGATTATATATGAAGTGTCGTCATAAAAACACTAAATGTGCTTATATGAACCACAAAAATTAAAGATTATTAAAAGGTTTTTTTTTTTATAAATATCTTGAAAAAAATTATGAATATAATTATGCATGATTTTATGGTTGATATAAGAGCATTTAGCATTTTTATGACGATACCCAAAGTGTCGTCATATAATCTCTAAATACCCTTATATGAACCACAAAAATTAAAGATTATTAAAACGTTTTTTTTTTACAAATATCTTAAAAAAAATATTAAGATTATTTATTTTGTTTTTTTATGGTTGATATAAGCACATTTAGTGATTTTATGACGAACTTTTGAATATTTAATCATTACAAATAGAGATTTACTTTTGAATATTTAATTATTACAAATAGAGATTTGTAACGACAACACCAACATCACGCAGAATATTAGTAAAACAATGATATACGACGCCCAAGATGTAGAAAACTCCTGTCAATCATCTTACACAAGAGAGGTGTCGGGCGCAGACTGGGTGACACCAACATGAATACTGTACTTTCTAAAGGGCTTGGAGCAGGGCTTGGCAGGCACCATAATTATATACTATAATTACCTATAAATAAACACTGGTGTATTAAAAAATGGACAACTACCTTTTTGTTGTTGCCCACGCCATCTTGTGGGCATTCATGGAAGTAGAAATTGAAGGCACGCGGGGGTGGATGTACGACTCACAAACACAATGCTCAGGCATCTTTGCTTTCACATGGTACCACATTGTCATGAACATCCTTACAGTACTTACAATTGCACATGTCAACCACTACAGAAATTTACTGTGGACCACGTACCAAATACTCACGTGGTTCATCGTAGAAGACGTCACGTGGTTCGTCATCAACGGCATTAACTACAGAACAGCACCGTGGCAAACAGACCTTGCCGCCTTGATGTCCACCGTTCTGCCGTTTGTACTGCTCTACGTCTACAGGAATGTCTACAGCAAGAACAAAGAGAGGTTTCAAATGTCTACAACATCACCAATACCGTTGGCACTCGTGGTACAGGTTGCAGTGAGCACGTACATGTGGAGTTCATTTAGTACAGATTTCAACGGAAACACCACGTACACACCCAGAAACGACTACTGTACCCGCTGAAAACGATATGTGTTCTGATCAATGAACTTTAATCCAATAATTGTAGAAATAAAATTTTGTTTTTTTTTGGTCCATATAAGCACATTTAGTGATTGTATGACACAGATTTATCGTGTATCAATTTACTGTAACATGTATTTATCACAATCTTGCAAATACCAACCTATTATTAAAATAGAGAGGGCACTTGCCCATACAAACCCTCCAATCCAGTATGTTGGATCGTATACCCCACTTACAATGTTCCAGCCTATCATATTGAAGATAATATCTGCGACTGAATTCCAAAAGTTGTCTCCTCCGTATTCTGATTCACCTGGACATATGCAAGCAAATCTTTTTGAGCATGCGATACCGTACGAACTGTTCTCAAAAATTTCAAAGAGAATTGCTGCAATTAGTACTATAAAGAAGGATCTGACTGGTGATGTCCACAACAACCCTATAGTACAGATCACTGCTCCTACGAAGATATGTGCCAGTGCCCATACATCTATAAGGCTTTCTTTAGATTTGCCCATTTGACACTGCACAATTGAACTTGGACATTCATACATTTTGATACACAGAGCAATGTCTTAAATATGTCAAGTTAGATAAACAATAGTATATTTTTTTTTAACAATCACCCCTATTTATGGAATATGTACATATACAAATGTGGTTAACGTGCATTGTAGTGGTTTTACTTGTTCATATCCAATTTATGCACTGCCGATTGATAACAGTTACATTTTTAAAGGTACTAGAAGCCTTACTGATAATAATGGTCATAGAAATGTGGTCCCAAATACCAGAACACATTGAGTTATTCTGGAACAGTACACAAGATATTATTAAACAAAAATTAGATCTATAATTTAATCTTCGTCTGAGAAGTATTGTATAGTACGACGCCGTTTGTTGCTTTTCCTTACAACTATCAAGTCGCGGTTTAGATCTCCAACAACTTTAACTTGATCGTTTTTGGAGTAAGCCCGGAGTTCGTCAAACGAACATATGACCACTGTCCCTGCGGATACACACGACTCATATGGTTGCAACACGCCCTGACGGTCCATTTTCCATTTGCGTATAGGTACCTTTTGTTTCCCGGTATAATCACGCCTGAACCTACTGAGTAGAAGTGTGTCCGACGGGTTAACATTTTGTTCGCCTAGAGCATCAATCAATGTTTCTTTAGTGTCCGCCAACCATTTGATAAATCCGGTGTTTCGAAAGTCATTGTCAAACGATAGTTGAAGCCACTGGCGGTCACCGTCCAGATCGCAAGCAATTACGGTTGCTTCTTGCAAGGAACACGGTCCAGCAACTTTGTTTTTTTTAAAATTAAATTGGCATTGGTCGTATTCTGGTGGAATTGAAATTTGAGATTCTTTGACTTGCAAAGCAACTGGTTCAGCTTTACGGGATGCAATGTGTTTTTTGAAATGTACTACGTTCATTTTTGTTGTGTTAATCGCAATGACTATTGATTATCGTCATTATTTATTTTTGATTTTTTTTTGATCTTGGTACTGAAATGCACTCAACACAATCAACACATCAGTGAATATATACATAATCATAAGCCCATCTATCATTACTCCCGAGAAACTGTCAATGTGGTCACCGGTGAATATTATGATATCAGCTGTACCAATTAAAACAGCAAACACGCCAATTATGTTAAACTTTTTTTTATTTTCTGTTTGATTCAAACCCGTAACCCAAAACACTACGAAGTTAAACACTGGGTGGTAGACCAGCAAGAAAGAGTTCATTTTTGATGCCAGCCAATACGTACAAACTGTGTCTTGCACAAATAGAAACCATGTGATAATACGAAGGCGCTCTTTGTGATCGATGGTGTATGTGACTGTTTTTATCAAACGAAGATTTGAATATTGCATTAAGTCAATGGCAATGTGTGTCAGAGCTACTATGGTTAAGGGTAGTAGACTGATGTTTGTCTGAACACATGCAGGACACGACGGTGAGGATTTGCCTTCCCATATACTTTGGTACACGGCTAACAGACAGCGCATGGCAGCTATGATAGACGGGATGACCACGATGCTATCGAAGAATGATACAACAAACAGGCAGAAATATACAGGGTACACCCATTTCCCGTGATACATACTGGCAACAAAAATACATGGTTGAATAAACATGTGGAAGAAGTGTAGTTTATACAATGAATGTTCAACCGGTATCAAAGTCAATGAAAGTTGGATCAAAGCTAACACTCTTAATCTATTTACAGATAACATTATGTCAATGGGTCTATCCTTTAGTATGTGTATTTGGCTGATATGGTACTGTACAGTACAACAATCCATACCAACCCAATACAACCTATTGCTAATATTGTTTTGGACATGCTTGACCAAGAGGACCTACGTATTTTTTTAAGTGTAGTCTGTTGCAACTCACGAATCTCCTCAAGTTGGCTACTTAAATTATCATCCATGTCTCTGCCGTTTTCTAAGATCTCCAACATCGTTGTTTCCATTTGATCTATTCTCTGATATATCTGATTGATCTGGCTGTCCTGTGGCACTTCTTTTGCCGACACCAGTTGTGCTTGCATTTGCAATACCAAATACTTCATTATATACTAACCTGATCTGTGCCTGTGTGTCTTCTGTGATGCCCCAAGGCATTTTATCTGGACGACTCTCACGCTCGTGACTTTCCAACTCATTCAGCATTGACAGTTCTGGTGTGGATGCCAGAGCTATGTACAACACGTTCTTAGCCTCTGGTGTTGAGAACCCTTCGGTTCCTCGCAGGTATCTAATGCGTTCGGCTATTAAAAAGGGAACACTGCGCATTCTCACATGTGATATGGGCATCATTCTTTCTATGGATGTGGTATCTGGAGCGATACAGCCTACAAAGAATAAACACCCCATTTGATCCAGTACTACAGCCGTCTGTGAAGCCGTTGTAGTAAACATCTCATGTTTTGATTTGAGAGTGAGTACAGAGTCGGGCGAACACAATTTGAAAACATCAGCAATACCTTCAATCCTTCGCATAATTTAAATAAAAATATCAGCAAAATATCGTCATTAATCGGTTGTTTTTTTTTTATAAGATGTTTCTACGATGTTTTCATTTCTTCCTCGTTTCCTGGAAATTTTGACGTCAGCTCTGTTGTAAATTTTCCGCAAGTGAACCCTTACGTCTTCAGTAGTATCGGTGGAACCAGTTGATCTCAGTTTGAATAGAATTGTTTGTGGGTCCATCTTTACGAATAACACCACGCCAATTTATAGGTAATTATTGCACAACACTGTTTAGAAATAGATCTATATTGTTCTGCATTGGCAATGTTTTTCGAATTATACCGTCACATTTGTGACACTTAATCTGCAACGCAGTACCCAGTCTCAGGACAAACCGAAGATTATTGCTGCGATGTTGACGGTGGGCAAATGGGCATACTTGTTTTTTCAAATTTCCCACATACGTCCACGACAGTGGGTACCTTCTGACGTCGACGGCTCCGATCCACTTCAAAGCCTCCGCCACACACTCAGGGTGTTTGCCATGGTACATGCCTACTACAGCGTCCGTAGAACCCCATCGGTGTTTCACTTGGCGGTCACAAGTGGGTTGTACAAGAGAGTTGATCCAACTATCTTTGTTCCACTCTCCCACTAGTTTCCGCGCCGAACCAAACTTTGCACTACCCAGCATCCGAAAGCATCTATTACGATTATACACCAAAAGATCAATAAAGCTGAGATCAATTTGTGGATGCACTGTTTTCAACATTTGTAAGAAACCCAATCCCTCACTTGGTGATCCCAATAACCAGTAATCACATTGTGTAATTATATGCATTGATTGCTTGGTACTGTCACTAGAATCCAGTTTCACGTGTTTGTACTTGAGCCCCAAGGCATCAAGTACGTCGTTTACATATGGTTCAATGTTTGACCAGCATTCCTCTACGTCATTTGCACCGTCAATGTCAAAGAACATATGACACGGTGAATCCTCAATCACCTCGGAGTAACATCTATGTTTAGATTTACACATGATTGTCCACATCTCATCGTAAGAGGCAGATAAAAAATGCTTTCGCCCGGATTTGTCTAGACATCTCGCATATACTTTATCGCCAGGACTACGCACAATGTCTTTCAACTTCATCTTGCTCCACAATATGAAAGTTCATCTACATTTGTGGTAAATAAATATCGTCATATTTTTGTTATTCACAGAGTATTTAACAATGAATCTATTGGTATAATATGTCATTGGAACTTATTATTGGATCAATGTACAGTGGAAAAACTACCACACTGATGCACAAAGTACATAGACTGACGTCTATTGGGATGAAATGCCTCATTATCACCCACGACCTCTGCCCGGTACAGAACCACGACGGGTATAAAATGAAAGCCATCCAAACATCTGAACTATTATTGGTTGGTACAGAGAACTATAATGTAATTGCAATTGATGAGGGTCAATTCTTTAATAATCTCCGTGTGGCTGTTACGAACATGGTGAAACATAACAAATATGTCATTGTTGCTGGACTTAGCGGCGACTATAAGCAGGAAAAATTTGGAGAAATGTTAGACCTGGTACCGTTTGCGGACGATGTTATATTCAAACGGGCATTGTGTGCCAAATGTAGACACCCTGGTAGATATGCATCATTCACAAAACGAATGGACAACAGTACGGCAGTCGTCTCACTAGAATCCACATATACTGCTGTTTGTAGGCATTGTTTGTGATCACAACGGCATGCATGCTGTTTCGCCAATTGGTGCACACATAATTTCACCAGTGTCTGTAAGATCGGTCAGATTCAGAATGATAACCCACCCAAGAATTGTTTTTGTAATTAGACTATTATAAATATATGCCAGTTCGACCTGGATGTTTTTGGCTTCCAAATTGGGATGTCCTCGTTGTTTAACATATATTTGCACCAGTTGTATCCCCCCAAAAATAAGGTACAGTGACATTATTGCGAAAATTGCAAAAGTGACCCACCATGGTGGTTGCACATTTGATATCTGGATACTCAGTAGATAGTGTTTAACAATAATGCCACCGTACGCAGACAACATGGTAACCCACCCCGTGAAATGTACAATTAACCCAACGTTCCGAACATTGTTCCTGTATTTGTCGATGTTTTTCCCTAATTTCTTCAGTTCGCGTATGAATGGTTCAAGGTTGTTCTCACTGATAGTTGAAACATTGTTTAAATCCAGCTTACCTCCTAACATACTTGCGTTTTTCAAATTTAATTTATTAAGTTTATCCAATTGCTTTTCGTGCACATTGAATTTAATTAATTGGTCATCGAACAACAATTCAACAGCTAAACCTAGTATCATTGTAACCGATGTAAGAACCACAATTGAAAACAGTGCGTAGTATTCGTCAATCCCCGAGACCAATGCTATACATACTAACATTAATGTGGCGGATATACTGTACTCCACAAATCTCCAACTATTCACACCCCTTTCTTTAATATTTTTGACATATTGATCATTGGACAAACTGCAACTGTTATAAACCAATGAGTAGACAGGAATGCCACCTTGGAATAGAAACGAAAGAAAATGAAACGAAAAAATTAGTAGTTGCAAAGAGAGTGTAAATGTTTTTGTTTTTGCACGGGGGTTCACCAGAAACATTTCGCTTTCATTTGTCCTATTCACATTTACCACATGCTGGTTGATGGGACAGTTGTCTATTGTTATGTCAGTGTTGTTTATGGACGTCCAAGAAGCGTAAGATTCGTATACAGGGAAAGGTTTGTCATTCGTACCCGGCAGTGCATACGTCAGTACAGCATTTAACAAATGTACAATTGCTGCAATTGTGTTCCACTTTTCAAAGTGTTTAAGCATTTTAATTTGTGAACACCAGTTGCACGACTTGCACAATGATTTTTTTTTGACATTGGTGGTTTGGAGAGCAGTTACTTCGGAATTTTCGGATTTTGTGTAGACAATGGATTGAGGGATGGGTATACGAAGCATTTATGGAAAGAACGTTTATATAAATAGTCATTTTATTTACAGATCTATATCTGATTCAGAATCTTCGGAATCTTCGGAATCAGATGAACCTTCGGAAGATTCCGAGTCTTCAGATGACCCCTGCACGTAATCCGAATCTGTATCATGGTCTGAGACGTTGTCTGAGACGTTGTCTGAGACGTTGTCTGAGACGTTGTCTGAGACACCTGAGACACCTGAGACACCTGAGACATACTTGTCCTGTTTAATCTCTGCAATTGGTTTATAATTGTTTGGCTTATGTCTTTTGCGTTTTGTACCAATGATCGCACGTGGTCGCCTGGCAACCCAACCCCTGAACAATGATTGGATGGTAATGCATGCTTGTACTTGTTTCATGTTTGTGTGGATTTCTGACATTTTTTTAAACAAACATTTTTGTAACAATTATCGTCATTAATCTTGACTTGTCAAATAATGACGACATATAAATAAGAATGGTATATTCAAAAAATGTCAGTCGATTCATACTTGCACTCCGGAAGTACTTTTTCGAATGATTCATTTTCCAGAATTCGAAATGTTCGTATCACCAGAGAGGAAAACTTGCTTCACTTTTGTTTTAAGATTCCGTACACTTTGATGCATCAATCCCCGATGAAGTTTCAGGATTTCCGTGATACTTCGCAGGCTAATGCCATGAAAATATGTTTTACATTTTTTCTTGACTTCTGTCATTCCATTGGTGCAGCAAAATCAAAAAACGATACGGGGTTTACCTTCGACAAGATAGTGGTGATACTGGAAGCCTGCAAACACACCACCAAAGACAGATTCGTAGGTATGCGTGTACATTGTTTCACAACAAGATGCTACGACGAAATGAAGAAACTGGAAACAATGTTCGACTACAATGCTTCACAGTCCAAGAAAAAAACGTTTGGTACTGGTGAGTTCGAAAGACATCGTGCCGTTGATTCGACCTATTCATACGCCAGTCGCATATGTAATGTGTATTTGAACAACTCTAGTGCATTGTCGTCGGTTGATAACGTATACAACGACGAATGCCATGGACATTTGCCGTCGTTTGTATTTGGTCTTCAGCACATGGGCATTGAAAACGCCAAGTACAATTCAATCGAAGACTACAACGACAACGGTAACATTGTGTTTCCAGACGAAGACAACATACTGCGCATTCCTCCTGATATGTTGAAACCCGATGTGATCATGGGGCGTTATTTGACCAGCTACCAGTTGCGTCGTGTCAATCCACCGGAGGCACACATGACACTGTGCTCCACTCCAATGCAAACCGGGTTTAATAGTTTCAATGTGACACTGAAGGAACACACACTGCGGGTCGACCCACCGGACTTGGTGTTGCAAAACAACTCCGCCGTGTTTCCATTGCGAGACCGCCCACATGTGGAAATGTTGTTGAAACATTTTCGAATAGTGAATATTGACCCAAACGAAGAAGAAAAACATTCGTTTGGGTTTTTTCATTTTAAAAGCATTATGTCAGGGCATGATCAAGTGAGTGGAACATCTTACATGTCTATGGAGACTGGCAACCAAGTAATATATCACCCCATGTTGATTTCACAAAGTGAATTGTCGGATCTTGATCTTATTAAAATCAGGGGAGACTTGTTGAAAGGTGATATCGACGAGAAAACGCGCAAGGAGTTCATGCTCAGTGAGTTTATCCAGCGGTGCTGGGGTGACACGGACGCCAACATCTCCAAACCACTTCAAGCGGTCACACGATGGTTCAACAACGATTACAAAGGTGAAATATTCAAATGGGTGCCACATTACAGTGATATGTCCGTCTTTGCTAACAGGGCGATTCGGTCAATGAAAATATACGACAAACTTCTCATGATGTCAACGGCTCATCATGCCTTTTTTCTCATCCAGCACGCCAAGTTTGACTCTTGGCGGCACGAAATGGACCTGCACTTCAACGTGTGCATGACCGGCGACGGAGCAACCAGTAAAACATTCCTGTACGAACAGATGATTGCGACGTCCATTCCGGGCACTTGCCCCGAATTCACATACGAGACAGCCAAAAGCAATGCACACGACGACAACAATAATCATTTGCGCAATGTCTTCCAGGAGGCACCCTGTGGAATGTTTACTTCTAACAAACACACCGACCCACAACAAGAGGCTGCCTTCAAGGAGCGCCTGACATCTCAAAAAACATCACACCGACGTCTGCACATTGATGAACACACCGGTGTCCGGAAACAAGTCTCCTCAGTGTCACAGGCAATTGGGTGTTATTTCGGAGCGTCCAACGATCCCAAATCAAAAAGTACACCAGCAATGATCACGCGCTTCCATTGGTTGGAATCTGAAAAGGTACACCGCGAAGGCAGAAACGTACACGATTGTCAGCGGGCTAATAACCTCACCTGCCCAATTGCCTGCAAAGCTAGGGAAAGGGCAATCGTTTACAGCAAGTTCGAAGACATGATAGTGGCAATGACATTTCAGATGATCCGTGTTGGACTGTTGTCTACACCAGAACTGGCAGTTGCCGACATCATCATTGACAACTTTACCATTTTGTTGAAATCGTACGGCATCACATACGAAGGTCGCACCATCGAAAGGACAAAAATATTGTGTACAATATTAACCATCATCAATGCAAAGGAGGAGCTGTTCCACACACCGGGCGGGAAACATTGTGGTAAACCCTTCGAAATTGAACAGTTGATGGACATGGATCCAGGGATGGTTTGCACCGAGGAAATTGCTTTGTTTGCCATTGGATTGATGTTTAACTCAATTGAAGCGGAAAACCACAAAAAGGTACTCAAAGCCATTTGGACACTGCACCGCCGCACCAAAGAATACAGAGGCATGGAACACGCCGCACTTGGTGTAGACGTCGACTACAGCTACATCGCAATGGACGGTGTCAAGAGGTTGAAACAGCAAATTCACAGTACGATACAAGAAGCCGAGGGCAAAATTGGCGAGAGCGCCATTGAAAGTGTTCTGTCCGAATTGAGGAAAGACTCCAGTATGTGCTCCTCCTACGAGGACAACGCCCCGCCCAAGTTTAGGGATGGGTTTCCAGAACCCACAAACACCAGGAAGTTCCGCTGCGAGAGATTGATCGTAAGTGGCAACAAGACCTACCTGCACATGGAAAACTTTTGTGTGTTTCGGGATGGAACGTCAAGCGATTTGTTCAAAGAATGCTTGCATAAAATCAGGCACAAATACACGTCCAACCGCAAAATTTTATTGGGAAGACGAATTCGGAACCAAAAGGGGGCAGTGCAGCATCCGCATCTGTTTGACACAATTATGATGCAGCCAACCAACCAATCTTTGATGATTTCTGGAGGGACAGTCTACGACGACGACGACTGTGATATTATTGACGTTGGAGAGGTCAAGAGTGCCACGGAAGAACTGCTTGCAGAAGATTTAGACTCATACGGTAGGAGACAACGAGCTCTAAAACTGGGCATTCAAGTCGACGAGTTCCATCCAGAGCAAGACGGCATGAACCGGCGCTATCCAGGGAACAATTTACGTACTCTATTTAGAAAAAGAAAACGTGTAGTAAAAGATCCTTAAAAGATCCTTAAAAGATTAATCATTATTATGGATTAACCATTTCTACACACATCATGTGTTTGCATTTGATACCTCTGTACATCCAATCTTCACATGTACAGTTCTCTGCCGTCGCTGTGCCCGTGCCACTTCTTAACCGTTTCCGAAATGTAACTTTGTAGAGTTTACGGGTGTCAAACCATTTTTGAGACTTGCACCAAATCATGCTTGTTCCCGACTTCTTGATAACCTCACTCAAATAGCAACACGAAGGTCTAATGAAACTATGCCCGTCTACCCCCCTGACCCTAGGCAGTCTCTCGCCAAACGGTTGAATATTGTGTGCCATGTTTCTGGCTCTTTCAAAACGAGTTGCACCATATTTCAGTTTGTACCGCATTAATACAAATATGACGATGTTTTATACCTGAAATTTTAACACACCAAAAAATGCAAATTGCAAACAATCTAGCACAATTGACCACCGAATTCAAACCAGCAGATATCAAGTTGGAATCAATTTCACACTCCGCTGATGGAACAAATTACATCATGATTACAATGCAGCACAACGCTGAAGTATCAAGACAGCACATTGGTATCGCACTCGATTTCTCAACGTCAATGCAGGAACGTGTGGAAGGAATCAGTAAACGAAAAATATTAATTGATTCCGCAAAAATAGCAATGGAGCAGATGAACGACGACGATCTTGTGACCGTCGTAGCGTACGGTTCACGGGCAAATGTGATCATGCGCAACGTACGAGTTGGTAACCCAGACACCATTCCATCCATTGTGAGAATTTTGTACTCCACCGACTACATGGGTAGAACCAACCCGTCGATTGCATTGGCTGAACTCGTTAACTGTGACCAAACACTTCTACTCAGTGATGGGTGCTTCAACGAGGGCATTACAGATCCATCACAAATGTACAATGTGGTCAGACACTCAATCATGTGTGGCAGCATATTCCCGGGCACCGACATGTCTGAACTAGCTGAAATAAGTGAAGGCACGTATTTCAACCTCAACTGCAAGAATGCAGCGCACATGAAAAGCCTTTTGGCATCGTCTCTGTCCGCCCCACCCATATGTGCATCCAACGTGGTTTTGACACACGGCAGTGCAACTTACACACTTCCAAGTATTCGTGCGGGGTGCATGACAAGATTTGTGTTCAAAGCGTTTGGTGACACACTGACGCTCAAATATACCGACGATAACAACAACCCAATTGAACTCAAACACACCTTTGGCATTGTAGGCAACAGCAACCATGAAGTGGCACGACAGATTGTCTTGCAGAAGGCAGCAGAGTTGGGTGCCAAATCGTTGAAACAGAACGATGACGGTTTGCGGAGAACATCGTACGAAATGTTTAGCAGTATTGGCATCAACATCACGTGTGACAATGATTTGGCAAAAACAAGCTCTTCGCAACAAATGCAATTCAGTGTTGACCCATCGTCCATGTACTGTCCAGAGGTATGTAGATCTTCCAGTAAATCTTCACAGAGTGTATAAAAAATGATTCTTATTCTATTATTCTATGCACACGAATTTGCTATGTTGTACGCCGGGACCAGATCCGGCTCCGGGCTACTCACAAACTTGTCGCGGATCTGAGTGGCGGTAAAGCAATCGTTTGTCGTTGACCTCGGAGAAAGGGTGGACTGACCGGATGGGCAAGTTTCGCAGGACGACTGACCTGCCACATTCTGGTAGGTACCTAGTGGGCAAGTTTTGCATGATTCACTGTTGGTTTCATTCTGGTAGGTACCAACTGGGCAAATTTCACACGATATTTGTCCTTCAGCATTCTGGTACTTGCCAAACGGACAATCATTGCATGACAACTGGTCCGCTTGGTCCTGGTAAGTGCCAACTGGGCAAATTATACAAGGGGATACGTCAGGGTCGAATGGCACGTTCGGTGCAGTTGCCCAGTCGATATTTTTTTTAGATCCAGCGTCACAGGTGCACGTGAAAGATTGGACATTATGCCATGGTGGCTGGTAATAACGATCGTCAGCAACACCTTCCCACCCAGGAGTTGGCATATCGAACCCTCTTTTGCAGATCATGCTGTACGGACCTCCACCAAGACTACAGCCCTGAAACCTTCCGGACTGTTCCAAATCCATGGTACATTGTGCCATCCCGTCCATCGCAAAACCTGTTTGGTCTACCCATTGAGACATCTCAATGGCTGAGGAAATATCCCATTTTGAAAGGTCAGACTCGAACGCTGTAGCGCCTTTGAAGGTTGCTCGCAAGGTTGTAACACTTGATGTATCCCATGAGGAGAGGTCGTAATTGAAGGCGATTGCATTCTGGAACATAGCCATGACATTAGTTACACTACTCACGTCCCATTTTGAGAGATCGGAATTGAAAACTGTTGCTCCATAAAATGTGGATTGCAAGTTCATTACATTGGACACGTCCCATCCTGAGAGGTCTGAATTGAAGGCAGCAGCAAAAGTGAACGCAAACTGTAAAGTAGTTACACTACTAGACACGCCCCAGTCCGAGATATCTTGATTGAATTGAGTCGCATAATAAAACATCTTATACAAAGACTCAACTGCCAACACGTCCCAATCACTGATTTGACCATATGGATTGCCAGTAGCATCGAGAGAAGCTGCAAAATTTGGGCAACCACCAGTGGCATCTTCGCCCAGACATCCACCAGTACAAGTGTACACGTAATTTGGATCAGAGCCACTTTTTGTGCAAGTCCCAACAGCAGCCTTCAATTCGTCACGATTGTTTGGTGTAAAAACGGCTTGGCAGCCGATGATCCCAGATAAAATCACAATTAATTTCATTTATGTAGAAAATACATCTATTTATATAGTCAAATAGTCATAAAATC
>Ga0233412_10000037_pt1 | contig 73651 bp, 85 predicted proteins | sample Na_anoxic_4_MG_FD_180667 | JGI IMG/M metagenome (GOLD analysis project Ga0233412, IMG submission 180667) | Seawater microbial communities from Saanich Inlet, British Columbia, Canada - Na_anoxic_4_MG | ecosystem: Environmental > Aquatic > Marine > Inlet | place: Canada: British Columbia... | reverse complement strand
TTTATTAAAAAATTTTTTTATTAAATTATTTTTTTTTTTTAAATTATCATTATTGAATGGTTTAATTTGTTTAAAATTTTCTAAATTATTTATATTTAATTTAGTAAGGTATTTATATAAACATAAAATAAAAATAATAGTTAGAATTATAAAAAAAATTTTAATAAACATATTACTATATATTTATTAAATATTATTTATTGAGTTACTAGTTAAATTTAACTTTTGTATTATTTCATATATATTAAATAAAAATTGAATAAAAAAATTATAATATTAAAAACTTAAATAAATAAGCAATAAAAATAATGTCACCTATATTTAGAATAAGATGTAATATATGTATGAAAAGATATTGTAATATTGAATCAAAAATAATGTTAGAATGTAATCATACAATGTGTATAAAATGTTTAAAAAAAATATATACAACAACGTGTAAATGTCCATTTTGTAGAAGAGATATGAAATTAAGTTTAGTAACTTTAAATTATATATTAAAATATGGAATATATCATAGGAATAAATATTGTATTAATTTTGCGATAAGTAATAATGCAGATATTAATTGGATAAATAAAAAAGGGGATACTATATTGCACCAGGCAATAGAATTAGATTATAAAGACGGGATAAAAATTTTATTAGAGAATGGTGCAAATCCAAATATACTAAATAACAATGGTAATAAACCAATTAAATATAAAAAAACAAATCAAATTAATAATATATTGAATAGATTTATTAATATTAATTACAAAGAAAATATAATTAATGAACCAGAAGAAACAAGACTAATGTTATTAGAATTTAAAAATAATAATTATAATAAAGTAAAATATTATATAAAAAAGGGCGCAGATATCTATAATGATAACTTTATTAGAGATATTATAAATATAACTGATGAATCTTTTATTGAATTCATTCTATTAATTGGATTAAATCCATATTATGAAATTGGAAATGAGTCGATTCTAAAAAAATCATTAAATATAGGGAATTCAACATATCAAAAAGTTATAGATAATATAAAAATATAATAATATATTATATATGTCTGGAATATTCAATATGAATAATTTAAAACAATTCTATAAAAATAATGTAAATAAAGATAATAGTATGTTATTGGCAGTTATGTTTTCAATAGCTGCAGTGTATATTATATTTTACATGGTAAGTAGTTTATTTAAATTACCATTAATAATAATTACTGGTACAATATTAGGATTATATATTCATAAAAAATATAAATTATCAGAAAATCTTAGACAAAAAAATTTAAGAAAATGATTCAACTTCCTTTTTAAATGTATTTATGATCTTTTTTAAATTATTACAACCATTTAATATACAATTTATATAATCTTTCTTATCTTTACTTTTATTTAATGTTAATCTTATTTTTAATTCATTAATTAATGGATGAGGAATATTATAATTACAAAACTTTACTTCTTTATCTTCTAAAAGATAAGACGAAAGGATATTTCCTAATGTATCATCTTCATTGGTTATTATAATATCGATACCACCTAGTGATGACTCTTGATTTTCAAGTTTTAAATAATCATTGTCTTCATTTTGCAATGCTTCTGATACATTATTAATTTTATTATATAAAATCTCTAATGATTTTATTAAAATATTTTTTGAATTCATTATACCACTTCCTTCAATTGTTATATTATATTTTTCTGGTTCATCTTTTTTGTTTTTTAAATATATTCTATTTGAATCATATTTAATAAAGTTATCTTTTTTAAAAGGATCTTTAATATCTTTTATTATATTCTTAATTTGTTTATGATCTTTTTCAAATCTAATAGTGACAATATTTACAGGTGAATATGCTGATCCTTTATTTTTTGCGGTTCCTAAAACCATTTTACCTTTAAAATGTATTTTATTACCTTCTTTTAATTTAGTAAATAATATCTTTGGAAATCTAATAATTTCATTAATTTTTAGATTACTATTCACAACTGTAAAATCATGCATATATATAGTTTTAATATATTCTTCACTATTATTATAATTTAATTCAAGGGTTAGATCATCGTATTCATCATTTTCTTTAAATATTACTGGTAATAGACTTAGTCTTCTTTTTAAAAATTCATTATTTAGTGAACTATTATTTTCAATAAAATCAATATTATCAAGTACATAAACAGGTATCTCGGATAAAATAATTCTTCTTAATGCATTTACAAATGACAATTTTATAGTATCTTTATTGTTTACTGTAAATTTTAATTCATCATTTTCAATTTTATATTTTTCAATAAATTTCATATTTATATTATATATAATATAAATATAATCTTAAATATATTTATTATTAAATTGTTCAATTTTTCGTTTTATTGTTATTAAAAAGTTATATGTTAATAATAATGAGCACCACTATTTTATTTTATAGTAAAAAATGTATACATTCTCAAAAACTAATGAATCAGTTGTATAAAAATCAAGATTTATACAATGATATATATAAAGTGTCAATTGAGGATCCACAAGTTAAAATACCAAAAACAGTAACATCAGTTCCAACAATTATTATTAAAGATAATCAAAATTTTATTACATATGTTGGCGATGAAGTATTTAGTTGGTTTAAATCAATATCAAATCAAAATTTTAATACATCTTATGATAATATTAAACAAAATTTTAAACCAAAACAGGAAAAATCTAATGGGGAAATGCAAAATTTTAAACCAAAACAGGAAATATCTAATGGGGGAATGCAAAATTTTAAACCAAAACAGGAAATATCTAATGATGGAATACAATGTTACGATCCGATTGGAATGAGTGGTGGATTTTCTGATTCGTTTTCTAGTTTATCAGATGCTAACCCATTAGGACATTGTTATGAATTTTTGGGAGGATTAGAAAGTAATAAAATTAATACAGCTAAGAATTCACATGGTGAGAATAAATCAGATAAAGAATCTCAACTGAATAGTCAATATGAAAGAATGATTGAAAATAGAATGAGTGATTCAAATATACCGCAGCAAATTAATCGTAAATAAAATGATTTAAAAATATGTATAATAAATATATTATATGAGCATATTAACAGCATTTAATACACAGGTACAAAATTTAATAGATGATTTAAAAAAATTATACCCAAATGAGAAAGATATAAATTTATTTAGAGAAAAATTTAAATTAGTAAAATTTGCAAATCCTAGAATAATAATTGAGAATTTTATTGTATATGTTTATCCATATAAAGAGTTTATTATGAATAAGAATGAAAAATATTTTATAGAAGAAGATAATTCAATTAATAGAGAATGTGATAAGAATGAGATATCCTTAACAAAAGTTATTAATTTTAAAAAATTATGGGAAAAAACATCAGATAAAAATAAAGATGCTATCTGGAAATATTTTCAAGTACTTATAATTTTAGCCGAGAGATGGTTTAAAGAAAATGCAATAAATAAATAAAATATTGCGTACAGTCTAGATTATAATTTTATTTAATATAATTATAATGGAAATAGAAAATTTTAATAAACAATATAAAATGTTATTAGAAGATTTACAAAACGGCTACCCAGATATTAGGATAGAAATATTAGATAGTCCTAAAAATGAATATTTGAACCACTTTATTATTAATGTTTTACCTTATATTGATAATATTTCAGTTAAAAATTTTGATTATTTTAAATATAAATGTAAAAATAAGGAATTAGTAAAAAACTTGAAATATAAGTATATATTTGATTTAGACATTCGAGAAAACATTTCAATTATATGGAAATATTTACAAAATTTATATATTAATTTAAATAATATTAATAATATTAAAAAATATTTAGATAATTTTAAGGAAGATGAAAATTATCGACTTATGGTATTATCTATGGATAAGAATAATTATGATACATATGTTGAAAATTTTTTAAAAGTTGAAAATAGAATTAAACCAAAAAAGAAGAAAAAGAAGAAGAAAAGAAGAAAAGAAAAAAAACAAGTATATAAGGATCCAGTTATAACATCGGATGAAGAAGAAGATAATTCTATGTTTCCAAATTTAGATAATTTAGATACTGATTTTATTGAAAATAGTACGATTGGTAAATTAGCAAAAGAGATAAGTAGTGAAATAGATCCATCTAAGTTTGAGAATATGAATAATCCATCTGAATTATTTGGATCTTTATTTGGTGGAAATACTGAGGAAGATGGTGATAATAAAACAAAAGAAACATTTGGTAATTTAATGAAAACAGTTTGTTCAAAATTAGATAATAAATTTAAGAGTGGCGATATCAAGCAGGATGATTTATTTAAAGAAGCTCAACAAATGATGGGTGGATTAAATCTATTTGATCCTGGAATGATTTCAAAAATGATGCAAGGTAATGGGGGAATGCCTGGAATGCCTGGAATGAAAAATCCGAGAGCAAGAGAAATGAAAAGAAAATTAAATAAAAAGTTTAACGAAAAAAATAACAAGAATTAATCAAAACGTTATTTGAAAAAATATATAATATTATGTTATATTATATATATTATGAAAAACAATCATGACGATTTTTGGTTTACTAATTTTAGAATACTAATTGAGAAAAATAGATTAACTGAATTTTTTCCAAATTATGATATGACTTTAAATGAAAAATTAAATGCAATTACAAGATTATCTATTTATCTAGGTATAATATTAGCATTAATATCAAATAATTATAATTATATTTATATTCCTGTTATAGTATCAATATTCGCGGTAATCATATATAAACTTCAATCTGATAATATTGAATTATATTTTAATTCATATAGAAATAATACATTATTAGATAGAAAAAAGGAATGCACATTACCAACTCAAAATAATCCATTTATGAATTACAATGTATTAGTAGATAGTCCAGAAAAACCAAATGCATGTAAATCGTATAATAATAATAAGGTTAAAGATAATATAGAGAAAAACTTTAATTTAAATTTATATAGAGATGTTTCAGATTTGTATCAAAAAAATAATTCACAAAGACAATATTATACAATGCCATCAACAACTATGCCAAATGATCAAACTAAATTTGCAAAGTGGTGTTATAATACCGGACCAACATGTAAAGAGGAAACAATCAAATGTGCACCACCTTGGAGTTCAATAATTTCAACTGGTCATAATTAATTTAATAATAAATATAATAATAAATATATTTAACTATAATAAATATATTTGATTATATTATAATCATGCAAAAAGTATTAGATGTAAATAATTTAACAAGATTAAATAATGACTATTGTGAAAAAGAAAGCAGAGTAAGAAACAATCAAAAAATTAGTAATTATAATTTTGATAATTCATATACTTCTCAAAGTAGAAATAGAAAAAATTACTTAGATGCCGCAAACGAGATTGGTTTATATCAAAGTACTAATTTTGATGGAAGAGGTGTGTATGTTGATAACGGATCTAAATTAAGAAATGGTGTTTCTGGTAATATTATAACTAGTGAAAAAAGTAAAGAAACTAAGTTATTGAATGCTAGATCACTTGTAACAACACCATTTAAAGGTGCCGGATATTCTACATTAAAAAACCCAGATGTTAGATCAGATTTGATAGTTGGAAAATTAACTAGAAAATCAAAAAAAAATATGGATTTAGCAGGTGTATCAATCGATAGATTTATGCCAATGGTATCATGTTTGAAAAAAAATATCCAGGATCCGAAACACTTGGTTCCAGAATATTGGGTAAGAGGCGGTATGGATACTAGAACAATTGTAAGAAATATTAATTACATGAAAAGTTGCGGATTAAAACCTCAGTAATTTAGAATATTAAAATTTAACAATAAGATATTATAATATGTTAGTATATAGTATAATATGTTACATCTTTTAAAAACTAAAACAGGGACTATAATGATGTCAATAATATGGGGGTTTGGAATAGCTTGTTTATTTCAAAAAGTTTGTACAGGAAGACAGTGTATTGTATATAGAGCACCTAATCCAGAATACATGTCGGATAATATTTTTTCATTTGATAAGAAATGCTATGTATATACGCCACAAACAACAAAATGTAATGAAAACCCTATTGAAAATTAATAATATAATAAATAATATAATAATATAATTATAAAATATAAATGTTTATATTAAATTTAATTACATTATTATTTGGTTTTATATTAGGAATATTTACATTCTTAATTTATAATATATTAATTAATAGAAATAAATATCATGGTCCAAATTCAAATATAATTAGAAAAGAAATTTATAAGTATAAAGATAAATATTATATGTATGAGCCTATTATATGTCCATGTCCATTATAATGCGTACAAATATCACAAAATAATTAGGAAAAATATATATATATATATATGAGTCAAGCAACACCTATACATCAATTGCAAAGTCAACCCGAACAGAATAAAGATCAACTTGTAGAAAATATATTATCATCATATGAAACTTTATCAGAAAATGGTGATAATAATACAGCAAATCAAGAACAAGCCGAACATAATAGTAGAATAGCAGAACAACAATTTAATAGTGATTTAGGTTATCAAAATCAACCTCAAATGCAAGATGAAGAAGAAGAATATTACGAAGATGAAGAAGAATATGAAAAACAAACTTCATTTGTTGATAATTTAGTTAATAATCTAAAAGGTCCTATTCTTGTATTCATATTGGTATTTATTATGAATTTTGGATTATTAAATGATATTTTACTAAAAAATGTTCCAAGATTTATTAATTCTACAGGTGGAATGAATTATTTAGGAGTTGCAGTAAAAGCATTAGTTGCTGCAGTAATATATTTTTCTTTAAATAAACTTGTATTGTAAATATTTTAGGACAATATTTTAGGACAATATTTAAATAAACTTGTATTGTAAATATTTTCTAGAATAAATAAAAATATATGAATATAATATAAATAGTATGAATCTTATATTATATATACTGTTATTATTAATTGTATTGGCATCTTTTGGTCAATATTTTAATAAATATAATTGCGCAATTACATCATTACTAATAATATTCGCAGTTGTATATTTAATGACTAATGAATTAGAAAAATCATTATTAATTTCTATTGGTTTAACTTTATTACTATCTCTTGTAAAATGCCCAAATCAACTTGAAAATTTTGAAACAAAAAAATCAGAAGAAACAAAAAAATCAGAAGAATCAGAAGAATCTGAAATGCTCAAAAAGATTAATAATGTTGATGAGGATGAAGATATTAGTAATGATGATGAAAAAGATATCCCAAAATATTCAATTCATAGTGGAAATGATGTAGAAGATTTAATACCAAAAAGTTTTAAAATAACAAGCAATACACCAGTTGAAAGGATGACACCTGCACAGGCACAAAGAGAATCATTTAAATTAGCAAGATCTGTTGAACATTTAAAAAATACTATGGACCAATTAGGTACAAATTTAACTAGTGCTAAGAAGGTTATGGACATGTTTAAAGCCATTCGACCATAAATTTATTAAAAATTATTAAACGCTAGCTTCTTCATACTCGTTTTCATAATCATCTATATTTGCGACTATACATGAATCATCTGATCTATTACTAGATGAGCTGATTTTCTGATTAGTATCTATTGTATTATAATTATTTAATTCTTCATAATTTAATACCATGCTGTTTTTTGTTTTTATTTGTTTATCAATTGTATCATAATGGAATTTAAATAATCCTTGTAAACAAATAGTTACAAAAAATATACCAACTGGTAGCAATACAATAAATGCTACAATTGTAACAAAAATCATAAAAAAACAATTTTTATAATTTGCATTTTTATAATATTTTATATATAATTTTTTATTTTTAACATAATAAAAATTAATTAAAAATGTGCATATAATTGTTCCAAAGTACAATATTGTAGATAAAATATAATAATTTATTAAGCATTCATAATCTGAATTAAAACTGTATACTGTTTGCGTGATATTATTACATGGTATAAATAAATCTTGTATATTATTATTTATATCCATAATAAGAATTAAAAAAGATAATATAAAAATTGCTAGTTGATTTACAAATAAAAATGTATAAAAATTTTTCATTAAAAATGTATTAATCTTTTCTAATTTTTTTATATTACCATTATCTCTTTGAACAATCTTATACTCGTATTTACATACAGTACATTGTGAAAAAGCTATTGGATTAACATTTACAGATCTCCATTGATTTAAACAATCTCTATGTACATTCATTTGAGTTCCTTTACACAAACATGGATTAATAAATTCATCTTGTCGATCATTATCTAGACAGATGCGACATTGTTTATCTTCTAAAAGAGAGATATTATCAATATTATCATTATACATAATTGTGTATAATAATATTCGTTTAATATCTTTTTATGTAAAACATTTAAATATGACTATTTGAAATTACTAATTGAAATTACTAATTGAAATTACTATTTGAAATTACTAATTGAAATTATTATTTGAAATTACTAATTGAAATTACTAATTGAAATTAGTAATTGAAATTACTAAATAAACAATTTTTATCTACATTTAGTTGTGTTTCAATTTTTTTTCTACTTTTTCTCTGTGGTTGTTTATATTCACTCTTAGATATTATATCACCTTGATCTGTTATTTCAATATTTGTTATATTATATTTCTTACCCTGAAAATATTTATATCTTTTTCTAGCCTGTCCAGCAAACATCGAAAAATTATCTACATAATCAATAATTAGTGGTTTAATATCAATATGATCTTTTCTTAGAATTCTTCCAGTTGCTTGAATTATGTCACTCTTAGGACTCGCTAATATAAGTGTATTTAATGCAGGAATATCAAGGCCTTCGTTAGCCATAGAAAATGTTCCTAAGATGAGTTCCATTTCAGAAGAAATTTTTAGATCTTTCTCTTTCATTCCACCAACATAATAACCAACACTACATATATTTTGTTTCTCCACTATTTTAAATATATCTGCCAAATGATTTCTTCTATCACTTAGTAATAATATTCTACGATCTTCTTTAATTAGATCTTTAATTCTATTAATAATCAATAATGTTCTATTCATATATTCTGTAATATTATTAATCATCTTTGGCATATTTGGTTTCCCTCTAAAATTTAAAAGTTCATTTGTATATCCTTCATTATCACTATTAATAATATATCTTTCAACATTTACACCATCACCACCCTTTCTTTTAACCGAATAAACAATATCACCAACGTGCCATTTTAAAACTTTTGTCAAGCCATCTTTTCTAGTTGGTGTAGCAGATAATGCCAGCATATATGTACTATTTGTTTTTCTTAGAGCGCGTGAATATACTTTTGAACTAATTCGATGACACTCATCTATAATTAACATTCCAAAACAATCAAATGTCGTCATTGCATAATCTTTCATTGATATACTCTGTAACATTCCTATAACAATATCTTTATCCTCCGTATCAACTGTCTTTTGTTGTATAGTTCCGATTTTAGCATTAGGCATAAACTCTTTAATTCTATCTTTCCATTGATTTAACAAAAATGTTTTATGTACAATCACCAATGTTTTTAATTTAAATTTGGATGCAATAAATAAAGAAAGGGCCGTATTATGTGTAACTTGAAAATCACCTAATAAGAAACGATGATTTCCATCTATTGTAAATCCATAATAATCACCTTCTTCTTCATGTTCAACAACTGTAATTCTTGTTTTTAATACATCCTTTACTTGTTTTCTTTCACTATTACACATTTTTCTTTTTACTTTAACAGGTATTTCCTCTATTCCTGGACCATGTATAATTGTTCTATAATATGTTCCTTCTCTTTTTTCACCTTTGTAGATACAGCTTTTCTTACATTCTTTTTTATAAGCAGCAAAACCTAATGAACGTGCAATATAAATAATGTCATCTAACAATTTTTCATTTTTCTTAACTATATCATAGCATCTCGGATTTTGAAGACTACCATCCGAATCAATTAAACCTGCAAGTACATTTAATTGTACTTCTCTACCATTACATTTATAAATCATCGGGATATGTTTATTTTCAATCAAATTAAGTTCTTTTAATTTTTGTAAAATATGATTTGATTTACCTATTTCCGTAGATAATTCCCATCCGATATTATTTCTATCATGTCTTCTAATATTCATTCCCTCTTTTTTAGCATATTCTGTTAAATAATCTTCAATTTCACTATTTATTGTTGTAATAGATGTTGTTCTTGAATTACCATCACCCAACCATAACCCTAAAAAGTATGGATCTACTTCAACACGTTTGTGATCAAAAGATACTGGTACTCTGTAACCATACAATACCCCACCCTTTCCATGATATGATTTAGGTAGATTTAACCAATCTTTCACACACATATCGACAACTGTGTTTTTTTTATATTTTTGACTGTGATTTGTAGCACATTTAAGAGAAAGAATATGACTTTCATTTACAATATAACTATCACCTTTCTTAGGAATTACTTTGTATAATTTTTCTTTACCTCTTGCCAGAGATAATACATTTCTTGGTTTACTATCGTCACCCATTAATTTATCACCAACTTTTATATCTTGAACCATTTTAACTGATCCATCATACATAATAATTGGTGTATCTTTACCCAAACATTTTCCATAGCCACATGGCAATGATAATATTCCACCACCATAATTATTAAGGGCTTTCATTGTTGCATCATATGGTTCAATTTGATTTGGTCGTAGTGTTCCTACAAAATCTAGATTAGCATCTAAACCTCTTGGAATTCGTAATTCATCTGGTGGTCCAAACTTTTCAACACCATAAAACTTAGGAAGATACATTTTATTTTTATTTTCTGCGTAAATTTTAAAACTTTCATCATCACTTTTTTTATAATCTTCTGGAACATATGGCTTTACCGTAAGTTCATCTCTTATTTCTTGAAGTTTATCAAACTCGAATTCTTTTTTGTATATAATATAACCTCTTTTTCCTAAATATGTTTTCATTTTAAATAAATATAACTATATATAATTATATTTATTCTTTTATATTATATTTTTATTAATTAATTTACATTTATTCATTTACATTAAATTTATTTTATTAGTATTATATATATAATGTTTAAAGAATTATCCAAAGAAGTTTCAAAAGTTACTTTAAATCCACATCTTAGGTGGGTATTTGTATTATTATTGATCATGTATGTTTTCTCACTTGATCAATTAGTTACAAGAGAAGGTAATGCTTTACTTAAATCAACAGGTGCAAAATTATTTGTAATGTTACTTGTTGTTCTCTTAGCTGATAGAGATCCATTTATGGCAGTACTCTTAGCTGTTTCATATCTTGTTTCTCTCCACAGTCTCCCATTTTTAGAAGGAATGGAAACAAAAATGAAATCTGATGATTCAGGTAAAAAAGAATTAACGGATTCCCAAAAAAAAAATATTCTAAATATTCAGAAATGTTTTCAAGATAATGGAAAAGAAATTGGTATGGTAGAATTAGCAGAACAATATTTAAAACTAAAAGATTATAAAAAAGAATAAATTTAATTTGTAATTAAATAAACAGATAAATTAATATTTTTAATTAATTCAATCATTAATTAAAAAAAATATATAGTAATATTATATAATGAAAGGTGATTTAGGTAAAGTTATGAAAGGTTCTCTTAAATTCTTAGAAAACACTTACGTTAGAAATTTATTAATTCTAATTCTTGTACTTTATTGTGCAGCTGTCTTACCAGTTCTTGACAATGATGTAACTGTTTTATTTAACAACATGTTCTTCAAACTTGTTGTTCTCGTTGTAATCGTCTATGTTGGACAGAAAGATTTAACATTAGCTCTATTATTAACAATGGCTCTTATCTTATCTTTACAGAGAGCAAACACAAATAACATGCAAGAGTCAATCTTAGGCCTCAGTATGCAGCAACCAACAAACAGTGGTAATGCACCATTAGGTGATGATCCACTTGTTAACTGCTGGGATGATGAGTCCAATCACGCATGCCAAGGAGTCGCAACATTCACAAATGAATCAAATGCACAGGGTATGAACTATCCAGTTATGGGATTCAACCCAGAAGCAACAACCGCAGGTGTATTCAACTAAGTTTAATTATTTTATTTAGAAATTCTTTACAAATTTATTATTATTTATAACAACTATTAATAATAATATTACTATTTTGATTAAATATCTTTTTAGAAAATATTATTTGCAATATTAGCTGCAGTCTTAGCTGCAATATTAGCTGCAGTATTAGCTGCAGTCTTAGCTGCAGTCTTAGCTGCAGTATTAGCTGCAGTCTTAGCTGCAATCATGTTTTGTTCAAATGGAATTACTTCTAATACTGAATTTTTTTTTTCTCCTGCTTGTCTTGTTGTTTTTGATTCTGATACTGGTACTTGTGCTTTTTCTGATACTGGTACTTGTGCTTTTACTGATACTGATTCTGGTACTGGTACTTGTACTGATACTGGTTCTTGTTCTGATACTGGTACTTGTGCTTGTACTTTTTTGTATGTTAAACTGTTTCTGTAATCTACTAAATGCTTACTCTGATTGGAATTACCTGTAGTGGATTTAACTGTATTGGAATAATCCTGACTCGAAGATTCATCATGCGGTAAATATTCTGTTATATTATATCTATAACCTATCAATGCGATAATTATTATTATATTTATACCACATACATACCACTTATATTTGGATATTTTAGAATCATGATTTAACCACTCCTTCGTTTGAATAACTGTAAAAAAACTTAATGATGCAAGTAATGAAAAAAATAAAATACCTACAATATTTCCATTATTATCATCATCTGGTATAGAATTCAGATATAACTTTGACCTACCAATTATTTGTGATGATAATGAATAAGTGTAATAAATAAAAAATAAAAATGCAAAAAAATTAATATAATAATTATCTGGATTTATTATCAAAAAAATAACAAAAAATATTAATATAACCAATACAAGAAATGTAAGAATATAATTCTTTGTTTTATTGAATTGTTTAAAAAAAGGACTAAAATTAAAACCACCACCCCAGGTACAGGTATAAATAAAAAAAGTAATTAACCAACCAATTAAATAAGGTAAAAAATATATTAATAAATTTGTACCGAATGAAGATTTATTTTGTGTTTCATCTTTTGATTCATCGGTTGAATCATCTGTTGATTTATCAGAACCTTCAATATCTTTTTTTAGATTTGTGGCCTTTTTACTCATCTTACTAGCTTCACCTTCTAAATCACTCCAATCATCTTTCATTTCATCATCTGCTTCATCTTCATCATCACTCATTCCAGCAAAACCTTCTTTAATTGTCTTACTTTTTCTTTTCTTACTTTTCTTTTTTATTTTATGTGCTGGTTTCAGACTACATTCCCATTGATATGCAAATTTTCCATTAATGTATTTGTTATAATCATCCACCAATTCTTGTTCTGATTGTTCATAGAAACTAATATCACTTTCTGGAATAGTATTAATTTCATTTGATGAATTCATTATAGTATTGTATTTTGGTAAAGTTAAAATATTATTTATAAAAGATTTTAAAAATTTTTTACTAACATTTAATTTATTACTAAATACAATTGTATTCAAGAATGATCCTGAACTACAAGTACTATCACTATTATAAGTATAAAATGATCTAAGTGTTGGAATTAAATCTGATAAAGAAAAATCATTACATTTAATTATTTTAGATTTATTAACACTATTAGGAATGTTTTCTTTATTATTATCATTTAAAACCTTACAAAAAAAAGCTTGTGTCATAATACTAGATGGATCAATTCTAGATGGATCTATATTTTGCTTATTAAAGTTACAAAAATCAATATTTTCCCTTGAATTATTATTTACAAATAAATAATTATTTTCAACACATTCACTTTGTTCTTCTGTAAATAATACACATAATCTATGAATAATTATTTGTTTATTTTTATTTTCAAATGCAAATTTATATATCATTTCCATTGATCTAGCTTTGTCAGAAAAGTTAATATGATGAATAGGCGGTGAAACAATATCGATACCCATTAATTTATATTGTGGTAAACTACTATCATCTCTTACATCATTACATGAATTTTGTTGAAATGTTGATGTATATTTTGATAAGATTGATTTACCGTTTTGTAAAATATCCATAGTTAAATAACTATTATTAGATCTATATATTTTATCAACTACTTTATTAAATTTTATTTCAGCATTTTTTATAGATTCTGGAAAATTTATTTTCCATCCGCATCCTCTATATGTACATCTTGATGTTGTATTTGTTGTTTTAAGTAATACTGTTTTATTTTCATTACTATTCTTATTTTTTAATATTGAATTAACTTTATCTAATGATAGATTATTCATTCCCTATAATAATAAATATTATTATTTTTTTGGAATTTAAATATATTTACTTAGAATATATATAATGATACTTAAAATATTAAAATATATTACATTTACATTAGTAATATTATTATTTGCTAGTGCAATAGGTATGTGTATCATAAATGTTATTGATAAGAGACTAAGTGATATAACAATTAATATTCCAAAGCAAAATGTAGTTTTAAAAATACCAGAAAAAACAAGTATTGAAGGAATGAATAATAAAAGACACACACTTGGAAATTACAGTGAACATAATGATAATGGTATATTAGAGGGATTTGATGGTAAAATAAAAGTACAATGTGTTAATACACATGGAAGTAAATCAAATAATCAACCATGGCAAATAGACAATAATCAATGTATTAAGAACCATCACCACGATGAAGCACCTATATGTGAATATGGACCAACTAATTATCAAGATCCACAAAATATGAGCCCAGTTGATAGGGATTTATTTAAGTATAATTATCCAAGTAACATGACGCTACAAGATTATATTAATTGGCTAAAATTATATCAAGATACAAAAGAAGAGTTGGCGTATGATCATTTAGTAAATTTACGAAAAATTAATAGAGGAATAAAATTAAAATATGAATTTGGAATTTGCCCACCTTCATCAAAATATGCTCCACCAACTAATGCAGAAGAATACTTTAATAAATTATATAATAAACATGGTCATATTGATTTTCAATCTCATGCAAATTCAACTACAGGTGCTTTATTAGGTGCAAATTATAAAGATTATTCAGATTTTAAACAAAACTTTGATCAATATGGGACAAGTGGTGTTGTTCTAAATCCAGATATAGATATTAAAGATTCAAATAAAAAAGTTAAAAATTTTTTACCACATTATCAAGATAATAGAAATTATAATACTGATAATTTGTGAAAAAAAATAATATAAATAATTAATAAAAATTAGCATAAATATTAGCATAAATATTATAATTATATCTTTGATCAAAATTAATATCAGTAAATTCGGATCTAGTGTTATTTAATTGATTATTATAATAGTTTTTATATTTTCTAATTGGTTCCAAATCTTTAACATAATCATAAATAATTTTACATATTTCAGTTGGTAATTTTTTAAATGCAATTAAAATATCACATAATGATAAAATATGATATTGAACATCACTTTTACTTAATGATTGTTTTATACCATTATTAACAATATTATACATATTTAAGTAATGATTATTATTTCCATTATTATATTTATTTCTAATATATGAATATTGAATATCAATCTGATACAATAATGGATAAACTTTATTTAGAATTCTTTCACATGCAATATTATTAACAAAATAGCAATGTGTTCCTATAAATTTATTTTTTATTCCATAAAGATCTGTTCCATATTTTTTATTAATATTAGATGAATTATTATTACTTAGGAATATCATTAGTGATTCTTTATAATTTAATACAGTTGAATTAATTAACTTAGAATCAGGTAATTCACCATTATATCTACATTTATTAATAATAAATATAGATTGCATAATTTTCATTTTAAACTTTTTTTCATCAAATATATTAATATCATCTTCAACAATTAAAAAATATTCATCTTGATAGATTTTACTTCTCTTATAAACCCATTTTAATGCCTCTAAATGAGATAATGCACACCCTAATGACCCCCATGTAGGCATAATACATGTACTGTAAGTTTTATTAACAATATTATCATATGCTTCCGGATCCAAATTATAATACTTTTTTTGAGCTTCTTTTGAATCAATAGCATCTAAAATTTTTATCTTATCTTTATTAAAAACCTTTTCTAATTGAGATAATGATTTTATTTTTCTATTTGGTCTTGATTTCAAATTAATCAATATAACATTTATTTTATTCATAATAATAATATCTTACTTTTTTAGATTTAAATAGTTTCAATTGTTTCAATGGTTTTAATTGGTATACATTTAATTATATTTTCTTTTGAAAAAAATATTCTTCTGTTTCTATTATTAATTAATAAACCATCGTTGCTATCAAAATTTAATTCAGATATATATATTCCTAGTATATATTCACCACCAATATCATAATATTTTATTATATCTAGACTAGATAAGTACGAATCACTTAATTTTTTTATATAAATTTTATATAAAAATGATGAAGATAACATCTCCATTATATTTTAGATATTTATATATATAAATTATATATAAATGTCAAAACATCTTAAAAATGAAATATTAAAAATAATTAATGAATTCGATTCTAAAATTAAACTAACATCTTGTGCTTTAAGATATTTAGAAAATATAGTAAAAAATTTATGTGATAAATATTTTAAATTAAAAAATAAAAAACAAAATAATTATCAAATTATTAATAAAATATTTAAAAAAGATATGTTACAAAATTCTGTAAATATAATTAAAAATAAAGAAAAATTATTTAATGATAATAATAATCAATATATCTATAATCTAACTTGGATAAATATTAAAAAAGATATGGATAGTGTATTAGGAAAAAGAAAAAGATTTGATGATAAATATAATTTTAAAAGTATTAAAAAAAAAATATTAGAAGATATCGATGAAATAATTACAAAAAAAGTATATAATAACGCAATATACAAATATGACTTAAAAAAAAATAATTATAAATTTAAAGATTGGCTACAAGTTAATTATTCAAAAAAAAATAATAAAGAATTATCAATATTATCATCATTAATACAATACACTTGTTATGAAATTATAGATATATCAATAAACAATGAAAGTGAAAAACAATTAACAAAAAACAAAATAATAAATTCAATAGGTAAAGATGAAGAATTATTATTTTTTATAGATAATTTAAAATAAAATAGAACCTATATTATGGATGAATTATATATTAACATTATTAATTCAAATATAAAATTAGATATATTCAAAATTGGTAAAAAAAAAATAAAAATAAAAAGTAAAATTGGAAAAGGATTGCATGGAATTATATTTGATATTAATAATTATATTATAAAAATATATTCAAAATTTAATATTGAATTTGATTTTTATAGAGATATTATAGTTAATAAAAAAACTGTTAATAATTTAACAAATGAGTGTGCAATAGGATTGCTATTTAAACCTTTTATATATGATAATTTAATTTATACAAAAAAATCGTATCTAATAATAATACCTAAATATACACCATTAGATAAAATTAATATTAATATAAAAGAAGAAAAATTTTTAATAAATTTTATTAAAAAAAATATTATACTAAATAATTATTTATACAATAAATATAAATATGTTAATTTAGATTTAAAATTAATGAACATAATGTATGATGAGAAAATTAAAGATATTGTTATTATTGATTTCAGTTTAATTATAAAAGATAATAATAAATTATATATACCAAATAAAATAAATAAACAATGGCCTATTGTAATTTGTAAATTAAAAGATTTAACAACATATTCTCTATATATTAGTATAATTGATATATTAAATAATAATAAGGAATTAGATTATTCAAATTTAAATAATATTTCAATGTACTTACTATATCATAAATATTCTATTTTTTTTGTAAATTTACTTGAAAAGTTAAATAATATATCAGATTCTTATTATATTTTAAATTCTATAAATAATTATGAAAATACTAAAATTAATAAGTGGTTTAGAAAATTATTAAAATTTAATTATGAATTACTTTCAACTTGATTATTTTTAATATAAATTTTCAATGATTCATATGCACTATTAGTTATTTTAGTACAATTATTTAATATTTCTATAATAATTATATTTAAATAATTTAAATTACTTATTGATTTAATTAATTTATTAACAAATTTATTATTAATTAAATTGACTTTAATATCAACTGATAAATTTTCAATAAATTCAATAAAATATTTTGACGCATTTGGATAATCAATTAATATATCACTTATATTTTCAATTGTAATATATAATTGTTTAATAATATGTCTTCTATGTATTTTTCTTTTTGAATATAAATAACTTATTAATTTCAATATTTTTTTATTATTAATATTATTTTCAAAAATATCATATACTATAATATCTAATAAGTCAGGAATATCAGTTATATTTAACCTATTAAAAGCCAAAACACTTAAATTATTTGATACATACTTTGAATACATGTCTTCTGAATTAATTGAAGGTTTATCATTATTTAATGATTTATTTAATGATTTATTTAATGATTTATTTAATGATATATTATCTTTAATATATTCTAAGAAATATTCTGTTCTTTTGTCTTTATTTAATATAGATATATTATGTAGTTTTTCTTTTATTATATCTATAAATGTATTTGAGAAAATATTATTATATTCCTTTAATATTATATATATTGTTTCAATATCCTCTTTAAATATATCTTTATCAATAAATTTATATAATAAATTATTATATTCAATTTCATTAATTTCTTTAAATTTATATAATTTTGTAATAAAAAGAGAAATACTAAATATTTTATTTTTTATCTTAAAAATTTCATCATCATTATCCATTTCTTTAATCTTATTAAAATAGATATTTTTATTATTTATTTCAAATAATAAATCGGTTATTAACATTTTTTTGAAATTAATTGTACTATTAATATTAGATTTAATAGTATCAATTATATTAAAAGGTTGTATAAAATCATTTTCTTTTCCATTATATTGCCAATAATATTTATTTGTTTTCTTATATATTTTAATAATATTATATCGCAAAGTATCATTATTCCAAATAGTTTTACATAATTTGAAATACATATTATGAAATTCTTTATCTTTAATAATTTTTAATATTAAAATCTTATTAATCTCTTTAATATTATCAATATCATTAATTTTATTTATAATTTCTATAAAATTAATAATTATTTTATCAAAATTATTAGGTGTAATCTTATTCAATATTATTTTTATTTTTTTTAAAAAGCATTCATTTTCATTTTTTGTAGGTATCCATGCATTATTATTTATATTAAATAATGGATTTGGTTTATTAGAGTAAGAATATTTATTCTTAGGAAATTGGTTGTATCTTGTTGTTTGACTAAAAATTGGTTTCACATTATCTTCACTAACAATTACTTCATAAGATTTTAGAAAATTGTTAAGTTTATTACATTTTTTATTAAATATATTAATATATTTTTTGATATCATTTATATTAATTAATATCGACATGATATAAAATATACTAATATTATCTTTAAACAATAATAATAAAATTGAAAATTATTTAAATACAAATGTATATATGTATATATAAGTAATTATGAAATCTATTAGGTTTGCAAAAAAAAAAGCTCTTTTAATAACATCACAAAATTTAGTTAATGTTATTAAAAAAAATATAATAAATAATACGAATATAGACATATTTACAAAATCTTATAAGCTAGTTAATTCTAAAAATATTAATGACTTAAATAGATTTAATTATAAGTGTACATTAAGATCTTATGGTAAATTATATATCTTATATCTAATAAAAATAAATAATCAAAATTATTGTCTATTTATTAATCTTAAAAAGAAAGATATTATATCAGTCAGGGTTAAATTTAAAGATTCCTTATATAATGGAACATTGATATATGGTGAGTTATTAAAAGATAATGATAAAAATTGGATTTTTGTTACTAATGATATTTATTTATATCAAGGTAAACTACTTAACAATTTTAATCTAGATAAGAGAATTGAAATATTAAAAAATATATTTGTAACTGAATACAATAAGGACGATAATATTGACCCGTGTACATTTAAGGTTAAACAATATTTTGAATATAAATATCTATTATCATTAAAGGATGATTATAGCAAAGATCTTAATTATAGAATTAGTGGATATATGTTTAATAGAACTGATTTAATAAACGATAATTATGTTTATATATATCCAGAAAATAGAAATAACAATGATAATAAAGAAAATGAGATATTTTTCAAAATAAGTGATACTAAATTACCGGATGTATATGAATTGTATTGTTATGATAATAATAATTTAGTAAAATATGGATATGCATCAATTCCAAATATTAAAACGAGTAAACTTATACAAAAAATATTTGATGATAATGCAGAAAACGGAGATATTATTGTATCGTGTAAATATTCAGACCAATTTAATAAATGGATACCTATTAGAAAATGTTCAACAAATTCTATAAGTTCATTAAAAACAATTAATAAAATATTAAAAATATAATTATATATTAAAAATAAAATATATATATAAAATATATAGTTATGAGTTGTAAAAATAATTTAAAAGTTTCCGATGAATATATGAATCCAACTGGTATATTAAAAGGTGGAAAATCTAAAACATCTAAAAAAAGAAAATCAAAGAGTAAACAAAAAGGTGGTGAAGGTTATACAGTAAACCCTGGAAAAGTTATTGTACCAGGTGTTGCAGGTGTTTCTTCTTATCAGGACTGTTGTCCACCTATTTTTAAGGGTGATTTAACAGGTGGTGCAAAAGGAATGGTTACACAGTTAAGTGTAATGAATAAAAATGAGTATCAAAAAATTGGAATTAACACACAGAGGGGAGGAAATGTAATTAGTTCATCTGTTTCACATTTAGCAACATTATTGGCACCAGTAGGTAAAGAAGCTTTGGCAACAGTTATTGTATTATTAGTCTTAAACTTGACTTCAATTAATGAAAAGAAAAAGAGAAAGATGAAAGGTGGTAGTTTAATAAGTAGTTCAATTAAAGTATTAGCCAAAACATTATTTCCAATGGGTAAAGAGCAGTTATTAGTGTTAACCAGTTTACTTTTATTAAATTATTTATCACAAAATAATAAAAAAAGAGTCCAATATGGTGGTAATATGTTATTAGTTGAAATTGGTAATTTATTAGCACCCGCAGGTAAAAGTATGTTAGCATCAACTGCATTACTTGTATTACTTGGTGATTTATTGAATAAGAAGAAAAAGAGAACCCAAAAAGGTGGTAATCCATTTTTAGCAGAATTATCTGCACTTATTGCACCTTTAGGAAAGGTCGCACTTGAAGTTACAGCAATTTTAGTTATATTACAGGAAATTTTCAATAAGAAGAAAAAGAGAAAGAGTAAAAAAGGTCAATCTGGTGGTGGATTACCATTCACAATATTATTTACCGAATTAGGTAAATTATTAGCACCAATGGGGTTAGAGACATTTGTAGCAACAGCCGGATTGGGACTTCTTGCAAAGAGAAAGAAATAAATCTATTTTAAAATTTATATTAAATTATGCAAAGTGAATATCATTCACTGGCTTATTTATGCAAATTGTAAATTATTAATAATAATATATTTATAAATATATAAATATATTAATATATTAAATGCAAGTTTATGTGGAACAAGAATATATAACAAGACAAGAGATATACGATGAGTTATTTAAGATAATAAAAAGAAAGGATTATATTAAGTCTGATATAATTATAATATATATGATTAAACGAGCACTAAAAAACATAAATTTAGCATATACAAATGATGAATATTATTATCTCGCGATTCAAAATACATTATTGTGTAATATAATGAAAATGTATTCACAAATAATTAGAAATCAATATCAAATTTATTGTAGATTGACAATTAAGAATAATTTAAGAAAATATATAATTGATAGGTTATACCGATTTCCAGATGGGATTAGGTTGAATATATTAAAACGAAATTTTGAAAGATTATCAATATATGTATAAAACATATAAAGTAAACTATTGAATTAAAAAGACAAGAAAATATAGAAAATTAACAAATACAACGGTTCAATCAATAACATATTATGGTATTAAAGATACGCCACGATGGAATGCACCAACATTATTATAAAATAGTGACATCAAAATGAAAAAAATGAATTAATATTAACATAAACTATTATTTAAATAGTGATAAGAATAATTATTTAAGATGAATAATCCAATAAGAACACGACGCTGGCAACAGCAACCTCAACCGCATATTGTAGGATATGCACCTAGACCGCCTATTCTACTAAGACAACTTGGTGAGTATAAGTGGATACCTGGCCAAGAAATGGCAGCTGCAATAGGAAAAGCTGTTATTGTTTGTACACACTATGGTGTGTATTCAAATGGATATGCGACTATTTTTATTGCTTATCCAAATGGCAGCCGTTCTACTGATCGCGTTACAGTTGTGGGTGATAGACTTCCAAAAAGTATTACAGAAATATGTGCTACGAGAGAGGATATTCATAATTATGAAGTCAAAATGGGCCACATATAAGATGTGATATACAATTCACAATATTATAAAAATGATACCTAAAAAAAATTATAATAAGACCGCTTTAATAATAGTATATTTATTTGAGAATTAGGATGAGTGCAACCCAACCTAATATTCCACTACTGGTAAGACAGGTGGCAGTTAATCCTCCACCATCTTGTTGGGAAAAAATCACAGAAAGGGTGAAAATATGGTGGTACTGGAAACCATATGACCCAAAGAATAGTGCAGCGAGTTTGGTATGCCCGAGCATTGCGAAATTAAAAAAGTGACATAAAACGAGGTTTTAAGCACAAGTGACATAAAACGAGGTTTTAAGCACAAGTGACATAAAACGAGGTTTTAAGCACAAGTGACATAAAACGAGGTTTTAAGCACAAGTGACAATAAGTGTAAACTATTGTGATTTTTATAAAAATAAAAATTGACAAATATATTCACTACATATTTTAATATTAATTAATAATCATACGAACATTGTTTCAACATTGTTTCAACATTGTTTCAACATTGTTTCAACATTGTAAACTATGTCTTTGAGTAACAAAAATTGTCAGTGCGCAAACTCTGGTTGCAAATATGCGGGGAATGAAGAAAATACATTATGTAGTATTTGTAGTAAAGTTGGTCCAATGACAAAATTGGTAAGGGAGCGATTTATTGATGAATATACTTTTACTCAGAATAAAGTATTGAATGTAGAAGCAATGACTTTTGTTATTGCCAATCATCAATTGTATTTTGTCAATGGTTTTATGGAGAATTCATATAAGCTGTTTTGCTATCTTAGAGAAAATAGACTATTTCTATCAACTGAACAGGCAAAATTATTGATTAATATGAGAGGTTTTCCTCATCTGTGGTTCTCGCTTGTACTCGATAGATGGAATCTTACAGAAGGTTATGCGCCAGCTTGCTATTATTCTGGTTATGCAACTAGACCAGATTTGGATGTATCTATTGATGATGATGGAAAATTTGTATTTACCGTTAGCAATCAGTGGAATTATACACCACCCAATGAAGATTCTAAATATGGTTCCCCGATTAATGAAGATGATTACAGAAATCCTAATAATGCATTTAAATATTGTTGTTCAAATAAACTACGCGAACCAACAAAAGCCGTTCAAGCTGTTCAAGCTGTTCAAGCTGTTCAAGCTGTTCAAGCTGTTCAAGCTGTGGTAGATTCTAAGGATAATAAGTAATTCTTCAAAATCAAGTATTATAAATTTATATAATAAGAAAGAACATAAACTAGAATTTATAAATGTCAAATACATATAAGTATGAATTTATAAATGTCAAATACATATAAGTATTTTCTAATTTTGCATGATTACTAAAAATATGGGTTTTAGACTGGGATTTAAAGTTAACAATGTCGATGTATGCAATATCATTTGAACCAATATTAATTAAATGTATTTACTAAAAAATGAAGAATATTATATCTATATCCTAAATAATATAATAACATGTATAAGCCACGAAGATGAATAAATTATCTGCAGATACAAGTTATCAGATATTATTTTATTTAATAGATGCAAAGTGTATATGTTGTTTAAACATATATGAAAATTTGAAACCAATTTTAGTCAATAAATTTTATTATGGTTTAATGATAGAATTTATTAAAATGAAGAGGTTGGAAACTAACATTTGCTTTAAACCAAAAGATTTCCTAAATTCTTTAATTGGAACAAGGGTTTTTGATCGGTCATATCCAGAAAATTACGGATATCCTAATAGTACATTAGTAAGTATCATTAATAAATTGAAAGATTGGAAATGTATGACACATCCACCAAAAGGAATAGTAATCAATGAAAAAGTTAAAAAAGAGTGGTATGAGAAGATTAAATATATGTCTCGGCAATTATCTCAATCAAATAGTGCTTACCGAAACATACAAAAATCAGTTACAGTTCATTTCGACACACCACAAGAACTAACGAAATTTATGATTTTTATGGTAAAATTAGATCTAATAATGAATTACAGTTATCATACATGTTGTAGTGGAAATGGTATTATGTGGAATCTAAATAGGTATTTTTTACCAACTGATGATTAAATCAAATAAAATAATTATAATAATAATAAAATATTGTTATATAATATAAATGTCTGATCTCGCAACAATGCACAATATAGAACTTGTAGTAATGGGTGGATTATTTTTAGTCACCTTTGCATCTGTTTTTGTCTATGGTTTCCATGGTTTTTTAAAAGTAAATAAATGGGTATTTAAGATATACTCATTATTAGTTGCACTTGTTTCTGCAATGTTAGTCGCATGGGGCTTATATTCCTTAGTAAGATTTATGGAGGCAGGTAGTGCAATGAATAGAATGCACTGGCTAAAATCTAGCGGATATAGTGTCATGATTGGTGTAATTTTGTCAATGTTGGCATATATGTTATACCAAGGCTCAAACTTCTACAAAGCACTCAATAAAGCTTTGTAAATTATTTTAGTTTAAGAAACTACTGTAAATATTTTTTTAAATATAGATTTAAAAAAAAATTGATACTCAAACATATTTATTCCTATTTTGTATAAGATTCAGTACGAAACACACACACACACACATACAAAAACAAAAACAAAAACAAACATGTCACAAACCGCATACACAACCCCACCGTCCTCGCCCTCGGCCTCGGCCGGCCCATTAACGTGCCCAAACGACCAGAAGAAAAAACACAATGATGCGGTAAAAGCCACCACCACCAACAACAACGAAAACACCAACAACAACGAAAACAACAACAACAACAACAATGTTGTTGATGGTGGTGGCTTCGGGTTCCTTAATACATGTCGTTCGCTAGCACCTTTCTTCGGTGGTGAAAAAAACCACCCTTAACAAAACATGTGACACATATTCACATGCAACAAAAACCATTTATACGACTGTATAGTCTTTGAATTGTTCCTTTAAATAGGTTTTATAATAACTAGTAATAATTTACACCATAATAACTTCTGATTTTTTAATGATAACAGATCCTTCTTCTGTATCTTTTTTTATATTGCACAAATCTGTATAACACACGCCGATTCTTCTTACATTTTTAAATTTACTGTATTGTTTACAAAGTCTTGATATATTTTTTATATGTTTTTTATTTAATTTTTTACTGGGTTCGAAAATTACATGACAGGATGGCTTTTTATTAAGATGAAACCATATTGCTTCTGTTTTTTGTTTTTTAAATTTATCGATGATTTCCCAATTTTCTGCTGCATTATTTCCAATAGTTACTTTTCCAAAATCGAACTCAAATTCTAACATATACTCTAATATTTTAATATTAGAAAATATTATGACCAGAAGCAATTTATTTTTCTAGATGGATGCATAAATCATCATTAACATTATAAGAACAATAATAATTAGAACAATTGTAACAAGAGCGTTTAATTTAAACATATTGGAATCATTATTGGAATCATCGTCATCAACAACTACTGTTGTAGGACGATAATGATGACGGCGATGACGATGGTGTCTATGTGGTCTTGGTCTAGGCCCAGGTCTAGGCCCAGGACTAGGCCCAGGACTAGGCCCTGGATTTGGATTAAAACTGTATGGGCAATTTCTAGGATTAAATCGGCGACTTTGAACACATTTACCATTTTCATTTATATCAATACACCAATTACAATTATCACAAGAGCCACATCTAACTTCATTGTTTCTAATGCAAGGTTTTATACATGGGGGATTAAGATGTTCAATAACAGACATTTTATATAATATAATTAGATTTTAAAATTAGATTTAAAATAAAGATTTAAAATTAAGAAAATAATACAGTGATTAGAAAGAAGAAAACAATTGACCAAACTACTGTTTGAGAGAAAGGATTTGATGCACTAGGTAATGTCATTATATACATATAACAAATATTTTATTAGTGCGTTAATAAAATCTAATATTTATCTAATTTTTTTATATAAATGTCAAATATTGGTGTAAATGTTCTAGTAGAAGCTAAAAATCAGTATACAAAAAGACTAATTAATACATTAGTTAATCATATTTATGACGGTATTCAGTCTATATATGATGATTCCATTAAATTGGAAGATGAAAATGTATTTGGTAAATTCCAAGAAATGTTAAAACAAGTACCAAAATGGAATCAAGAAATGATTGATCAAGAGACACAAAGAATTGTAAATACTAGTGACTGTGAATGGCTAGCAGATTTAATTACAGCAGTTTTCCTTAGTAACACTAGAATATTAACAGCAGTTAGATTAAACAGTGCCAAAGATTCAATTGATCTTAAAATTCCAAAATTAAGTCATTTTGTTCATAAATGTTACATTGAATGTGCCAGAGAATTTTATAAGAATCCATTTATCTTTGATAATACAATTTCAAAAGGAATTCAACAAAAGAATATGAGAGAATCCCTATCATTGATTGCTCAATCAATTCAAGCAGCAATTGATAGAATGTTACCATACGAACAAATCTTGATGCAATATATCGGTGAATCTTTTGAGAGTGATGATGAAGATGTAGGTGATAGTAGAATTAAGAGATTAAAGAAGAGAATTTTTGGTGATGACTTTGATTCAGAATACGAAAGTGATTATGAATCAGATGAATCTGATGATGATATAGATAAAACACAAGTAGGTGGACAAGAAGATACATTAGACGAAAATTCAGAAGAACTAGGTGTCGATGACGCAAGTACAAAAGACGTAGGTGCAGAAGATGTAGAGGAATATACAAGTGCCGAAAATGCAAGTGCCGAAAATGCAAGTGCCGAAAATGCAAGTGCCGAAAATGCAAGTGCCGAAAATGCAAGTGCCGAAAATGCAAGTGCCAAAAATGCAAGTGCCGAAAATGCAAGTGCCGAAAATGCAAGTGCCGAAAATGCAAGTGCCGAAAATGCAAGTGCCGAAAATGCAAGTGCCGAAAATACAAGTGCCGAAAATGCAGGTGCCGAAAATGCAGGTGCCGAAAATGCAGGTGCCGAAAATGCAGGTGCAAAAGAAGAAGAGGAAGCAGAAGAAATCATGGGTTATGATTCTGATGATTTTAATAATAATGAATCATTATTCAATGTTGCAAATAATAGCGATCCAGAGGATGGTGAAGATATTAGTGAGGTACTTATGAATACATCAGAAGAACTAGATAGCGTACAGGATAATATTCAAAACCCTAATATAACATTATCAGTTAATAAAAAAGAAGAAAAAGTAATAGATACTAGAAAAAAGTTTGAAGCGGAAAAAGAGGACTTATCAAATATAAAACAGATTAGATTAGGTGACAATGGTTTTTCAGATGATGAAACAGAAGTTGAAAAAATAAAACCAAAAAAGGTAAGAAAAAAGGGTGTATTTGTTAAAGCAGTTAAAAAGAAAAGAAATAGGAAACCAAAGTTTTTTAGTTAATTAAATGCGTTAATAAGTTAAAAATCTATTATTATTATCTATTTTTGAATTATATAAATATGTCAGGATTAATTACAAATCAATATGTATTGCCAGTATTAATGGGGTTAGGTATGGTTGGATTATCTTATTTAGATGCAATGGCATTTAATGAAAAAAGATCCAACGCAACATACATAAAACTATTTTTAGGAACAGGATTACTAACATGGTTAACATTTTATTTGCTTGTGGGTAAATCAACAATGTCACAAGGTGGATCATCGCATTCAATGTCAGTTTCACAGGGAGGATCACATAGTACAAGCCATAGTTCAGGTTATAGATCAGTTGATCCAAGAGTTCCCAGATTTTAAATAAAAATATTTCAAAATATATTATAATAATGGTTATTATAATATTTTAAATATTGTTTTTTTTACAAAGCCAATTTTCATAGCATTTGTTTGAGCAAAAATATAATTTATCTGATAAATATTTTAATTTTATTTCTTTTTTTTTGCAAAAATTTATACTACAATAATTACAATTTATATTATCCTTATTTTTAATTCTATAACAAAAAAAACAGCTAATTACATCATCCATATAATTAATATATATATTATTAGCTTTTATATATACTAATTATTACAATAACAATTATCACAACTATTTTTGCTGATTCTGCATTTTCTAAAATAAATAATACCAGATGTAATTATTTTATTTAGGTAAGTATTTGCATTAAAATGTTGGTATAATCTTAAACTTTCTCTTTGATTAAATGTTATTTTATTACAATTACCCGATAATTTCCAAGTAGTGTGTACACAACATGTTTGTTTTCTTTGAGTATAATATTCCCAATTTAATTTTAATTTTTGATAAAATCTTAATAATTTAGTATAAACATGGTTATCAAATAATAATTTACCAATTTTTTTGGGATCTTTTGGTTTATCTTTTAATATAAAAGGAATAATATCTTTTATTTTCTGTTTAAATTCTAAATCATCACACGATTTTGGCATATATATAATATTGATATTTTAATACTAAAACAATGAAAAAAAAAACGCGTAATAAAGAATAAAATAATATATAACAAATATTATATGAATCTCAAATTAAAAAAATTTGATATGACTTCAATAAAAGATAATAGTATCATTGTAATGATAGGAAAAAGAAACACTGGTAAATCATATTTAACTAGGGACTTTTTATATTGGAGAAGAGATATCCCAGTTGGAACTGTTGTCTCCCCGACAGAACATGCTAATAAATTTTTTAGTAATTTTATTCCACCATTATTTATACATGAAGAGTATGGTCCAGAATTAGTTGCTAATGTTATTAAAAGACAGAGAAATATTATAGGAAAAATAAATAAAGGTGAATATGGCGATAATGTTGATCCGAGAGCATTCTTAATTTTTGATGATTGTTTATATGATAGTTCATGGACAAAAGACAAAAATATGAGACGTATTTTTATGAATGGACGTCATTATAAATTAACATTTTTGTTAACAATGCAGTTTGCATTAGGAATTCCTCCAAATTTAAGAACAAATATTGATTATGTATTTATTTTGAGAGAAAATATTGTATCGAATAGGAAAAGATTATATGAACATTATGCAGGTATGTTTCCAACATTTGACATGTTTTGTACTGTTATGGATAAATGTACTGAGAATTTTGAGTGTTTAGTAATACACAATGGATCTAAAAGTAATAAAATAGAAGATCAAGTTTTTTGGTATAAGGCGCCTGATCAACCAGAATTCAAGATTGGTGCAGATCAATTTTGGGATTACAGTGATAATAATTATAATGATGATAATTATGAAGATGAGGATGATTTAAATAATTTTAGTGGAAAAAAAAATAAAATAAAACTTAATATTAAGAAAGTATAAAATATTTATATTATATATATATAGATGAATAATGAAATATTCCTTAAAAACAATAGTTTAAGTAATGAAAATAAAAAAAGAATTATGAAAAAGAAAAAGAAAAATGAATGGAATTGGGGAATAGGAATAGAACATGAGATGCATCTTTTTCATGAACCATTATTTAAAAAAACACCAATAAAGGATATAATATTAGCACCAACTGAAAAGAGAGTTTTTGATTTAATGAATAAATTAGATAAAATAAGTGATGAAAATAAAGAATTCACATCATCAAATGATATAGAAAAATTTTTAAATGCAATTCCATATGAGCCTACTGGTAGAATTTGTAATGGACAAGTTGTAATTAATTACCTACCTAGTATATTAAGAAAAGGAGAATCAGAAAAAATGCCAGAAATCATAACAACAAATCCATTTGCATGTAAGAATTTTAAATATTATTATGATCAATTAGAAAATAAGCAAAATAAATTCATAAACTTAATTTCAAAATTACAATATTCAAAAAGGCAAATAGATAAATATGGTAGTTTTACAACATACCCCTTTGGCATGACAAGTTATATTAAAATGCCTAAAAATTGTGCAAGTAAATATATATTCGATAAGAAAAAATATACTGATTATACGGGAAGCTATCATGTTACAATTACACTTCCATTTACAAAAAAAACATCTAAAAAAATATTTATAGATAGACATGAAAATTTTGCAAATCAGATTCAATGGATAGAACCATTATTATTAACAGCATTTTTTTCGGCGGATGATAAATGTATGGGTACAACTCAAAAAAAAGTAAAAGGATCATTTAGAGTAATGAGAGTTGGTTGGGGTAATTTTGCTGGATCTGATGTTCGAAAATTTAATAAGGGAATTGGAAGATATTCAAATATTGAAACATATTGGAGAAATGGATTAATATTTAATGAAATTGAAAAATTAAGACCTTGTTATCCCCCTAGTGCACCAGCTAGAAGAGAAAGAGGTATTTCTACATTAAGTAGTAATTTTAGAACATTTGGGTCAACAGATCCAAAAAGACCAGAGCATCGTGAATCAGGTTCGGGAATGACTAAACCAAATGGTATAGAAATTAGAATATTTGATCATTTTAAATTAAAACATTTACCTAGTCTATATTCATTATTAACTTATATTGCAGAGAATAGCCGAAATTTTAAAACTAAAAATTATGTTTATAAAAATAAATCGTGGATAAAGGCAATGCATAAAATAATGGAAGATGGATGGTGTGCAATACTAGATGATGAATATGTTGATGAATTAAGAACTAATTTAAATCTTAAAATAAAAACAAAATCAAAAATTGCATATGATATATTACTTACATTATATAAAGAATTATATAATAAAAATAAAAATGGACTTTATCCAAAACTATTATTAACGAGTAAAGATAGAAAAAATATGAAAATACTACCTAAAATAAATATGGAAAGTTGGCAATTTGGCTTTTTATTATTGTTAAATAATAATCTAAAGGTATTAAAAAATGTAAATAATATTATAAAAGAAATACATAACAATGGTAAAAAAATATTAATAGAAGATTTTATAGATATTTATAATAAATACATGTAAAAAAAAAAATGGTCAGATAGTTTATTTAATTTTTTGTATTTTTTAAAATCAATTGATATTATCTTAATAGAAAATAACAATGATGGTAGTATAAAAAGCATTAAAAATTTAAAATTTAAAAAAATAGATACAATTATGGTTAATAGATTAATAATAGATAATTTTGGATTTCAAACAAAATATAAAAATATATTATTAAATACATTAAGAAGTATTTAATCAAGATTACTATTTGATATATACCCTACTGATTCTTGCCAAGGTGATCTTTTTTTAAACATTGATCCATATTGAGAGAGTATTGGAATACTTGTACTTTGTTCTTCCTTAAATGTCTTAGGAATATATCTAAATTGAACTATCGGTGGTGGACATTTTTGATTTGATTTAATATATCCAACTGCAACAAAAATAATAGATATTATTAATAATACAACAACAAATGATTTCATTATATGATTTGTAATAAGATAATATTATAGAATATATTCATTTATTTAAAATAATTATTTAAAATAATATTATTATGCATTTACTACTGGCGCATCTTCTACTACTGTTGCATCTACTTTTGCATCTTCTACCACTGTTGCATCTTCTACCACTGTTGCATCTTCTGCCACTGTTGCATTTTCTGCCACTGATACATCTTCTGCAACTGATGCATCTTCTGCAACTGATACATCTTCTGCAACTGATGCATCTTCTGCAACCGTTGCATCTACTGCCTCTACTGAATTTTCTGCTTTTCTAGCCATCCATGGATCGGCATGTTCTTCATTAGTATTCAATGGATCAGAATCTACATCAGTATTAATTTGTTTTTCTGGATTTACATTCTGTGTATTTTCTTTTGCATTAAGAATCTCACGAAGTTCTTCAATCTTTTCTCTTGCCTCTTTTTGACTACTTTTAATTGCGTCTGACTTTTCTCTTGCACTTTTAAGTTTTTCCTCTTTGTTATTCTCAAATAACTCTTCCTTCTCTTTAATATTTTGATTATATTTAGACATAAGAGTATTAAGTTCCTGTTCCTGATACTCTTGTTTATCAACTTTATGTGGATCTGGATCCCATGGTAACCAATAACCAACTTGTCCTACAAATACATTAAAATTCTTATCACGTCTTTGCAATACTTTTGCACGAATTTGTGCTTCTCTTATTGTATCATATGTTCCTCTTATTTTAATTCCACGTACACTAGTTTTAAAATCATTCTGTTCATCAAATTCACTATGTGCCTTTTTTTCACCAATAATTTTAAAATTTTCATACATTTCATTTACAACATCAAATGTGATATCATTTTCAATTAACTTTTTTAAAGCTGCACCATCATTTAGTACATCTTTCAAAAAATACTTAACAGTATATAACTCTTTTTGACGTAATATATTTTTGGGGGATACAAAAGACATGCATACATAGTTTTGACCAGGAATTTTCTGATCTACTTCCAAAAAATCTTCATTTTCATTTTCAATTACACTAGACATATAAATATTATATAATATCTTCTTTTTAAATATATTTATTTATTTAAGAATTAAAATTTAATTAAAATTATTTTCTTAGTATATCATATAAATGTTATTAGGTATTGATTGGGCTGAAGTTCTTAGAAGAGCTGCAAAATATATTATAGAAGGTTGTGCAGTAGCATTAGCTGCATATTATTTTCCACAAGGAAGAAGAATGAAGTTAGAAGATGTATTATTTATTGCATTGACTGCTGCTGCAACATTCGCAATCCTTGATATGTACATGCCAGCAGTTGGTGGAGCCGCAAGAACTGGCGCAGGTTTTGGTGTAGGTGCAAATCTTGTTGGTTTCCCAGCAGGCGCAACCAGTATAATGTAAATTGAAACATTATAAAAATTAATATTAAAAATATTAAAAATATTAAATGTTAATTAATATTATTAAATAAAAAGTATTTAATAATATAAATAATATTCTATATATGAGTGAAATCCGAATTGGAATAATAGGAAACGTTGACTCTGGTAAGAGTACATTAGTGAGTGTTTTGACAAATAATGATATATTAGATGATGGTAGAGGAAGTGCAAGAAAATTAGTTCTAAAACATGCACATGAAAAAGAAACAGGAAGAACCTCATGTATTTCACATAAATATTTAATAGTAAATGAAAATAAATATATAACATTTGTTGACCTAGCGGGTCATGAGAAATATCTTAAAACAACACTGAGAGGATTATCAGGTGGTTGTATTGATTATGTTATTGTAGTAATTGGTGCAAATATGGGTGTATCAAGAATGACAAGAGAGCATATTAGTATTGCAGCAGCATTAGATATTCCAATAATGATAGCAATAACTAAGATAGATTTGGGGAGAGATAATATTTTGAAAAAAACAATTAAGGATACTAGGAAAATAATAAGACTTTCAAGATCAAATGTAAAAACAATTTATGTAGTAAGAGATAAAGAATCTATGAAAAAACATTTTGCACATTATAATGAAAATTATAAAACGAATTGTCCTATATTTTTAATATCAAATAAAAGTGGTAAAAATATTAAAAGGTTTCGTAATTTTCTTAAAAATCTAGAACCTAGATATGATTGGTTAAAATTAAAAGATGATAAAAAACTTTTTGTAATAGATGATAAATTTAATGTAAATGGCGTAGGATTAGTATTAAGTGGTAAACTTAAAAGTGGTATGATCACAAAGAATGATAAATTATATGTTGGACCATTTAATGGAATATATCATAAGATAGTAATTAAATCATTGCATAATAATTTCAGACAATTAGTAGATATATTAGAGACGGGTGAGAGTGGTTGCATGGCTATTAGATTTTTAGAAAAGATTGATTTTAAAACATTAAAGTTTGGGAAAGGTAAAATAGTTATAGATGATAGTAAATATATAACAAACAAGTTTAATGCAAATATAATGGTATTAAATTCACATGCGACAACAATTACAAAAACATATCAACCAGTTATAAATTGTAATACAATTACACAAGCAGCAAAAATATCATATATGAAGAAAGATTGTATTAGAGGAGGTGATAAAACAGAAATAGGATTAGAATTTATACATAAACCAGAATATTTATCAATAGGTGATATATTTATATTTAGGGAAGGAAAAACTCGTGGAATTGGAAAAGTATTAAGTCTCGAAAAAATATAGGTATAATATATATAGTTAATGACAGAAACTAATACATTTGTTAAAATACTAGAATATTCTAATTTTTTTGCAACAATACTTATTATACCAATAGTAATATATATAAGAAGATCTAAAAATCCTGTTTATGCAATAAAGTGGCTACTATTTGGTTTGATTGTAATATATTATTTAGGGAATGTAATTTTAAATTTTTTGATAGATAAGAATAAGGAATCATTTGAAAAATCAGATACATCTATTATTAGCGGTATTTGGAATAATAATAATACTGCTAGTTCTAGTAATATTAGTAAACAAGCAAGTGATAAAATAAATAATATAGTAGAAGAGACAGGATTCAATAATTTATATACAACACCTTTATTATACATGTTAAATATTTGGGTTATATATAGATTAGTATCGTGGTTACAATTTTTAACATGTAATAATCCAAGTAACCAAGCAAATAAAATAAAGAATTATTCACTTGGAATTACAGAATTATTAAATAATATGCCGGATTATTTTAAAGGAGGTGACACATTTTATTTAGACAATTTATACAACAATACGACACAAAACCCACAAAACCAATCAGAAGTAAAACTAAGTATAAATAGATTTGATACGCCCAAATTTGATGGTGAGATCTGTGGTATGAGTTTAAAAAGATTATATACAATGATAGCAAGTTCTTTTGCGATATTATCTTCACCGTTTTATATAATATTGAATGTTATCTTTGGCAATAATGAAAATAATGAAAATAATAATAAAAATAATAAATCAACTTATCCATTTAGTATTAATAATAAAATTAATGAAAAAAATTATAAATTAATAAGTACATTAAATGTAATGTTAGACAAAATGTTAAAAGAAAGTCCGAATACTACTACTATTACGCTCGATAAAAAAAAATATTACATAAAAAATAATACATGGTATTATAATACAACATGTGTTAATGATTTAACATATTATTTATTTAGTTGGGCATTATATATATTTACATTATTTTATGCAATTAGTGTTGTATGTTTAACTGGAAGTAGTAGATCATTTGGAATAATAGGATTAGTTGTTGCGCTTATATTAATGTTAGTATTATTTTTTGGAAAAGTAATAAATGAATTTGTAGGTGAAACATTTAAAAATATGAAGGATAACCTTCCAGAAGCAGAACTTGTTAATAATGGATTAAATAAAACAAATCCTTATGGACAATCTAGTAATGCATGTGATAAATGTACAGTCCAAGGTGTGAAAATACCTAATAAAACTAATGCAAAAGTACTGGCATGGATTAGTGCTTCAAAAAATAACCCAGAACCTGTTATTAAAGCAGAAGTAGTACCAGCAAAAGAACAAGCACTAGCAAAATAATAAGCACCAGCACTAGTAGAAGCATAAATTGTGTAAAAAATAAAAATGTCAAACCCAATTAATGTATAAAATAAAAAAAATAATTTATTAAACTATAATTTTTAATAAATTACAATAATAATATATATATTTATTATATATAGTTATAATGTTTTCTAGATATTTAAATAGTAAAAGAGAAAACTTTAGTCTTGATAGTTTAAATGATTTAACAGATGGTGTTACTAATTTAGGATCAAGTATTACAAAAAATTTTGATACATCTTCTACATATTTAGAGAATGAATTTGGATCAATTCCGGGTAACTTAACTGGTAGTTCCGCTAGTGGTAACTCTACAAATGGTGCAACAGATGATACCACAGGTGGTGCAGCAGAAGGTGAAACTTGTACACCAGATGGAAATAATTGTAATAGTAATTTATTTTGTGTTCCTGTAAAAGGTAAAGATGGACAACCAATAAATAGATGCATGAGAACAGATCCACGTAATAATTATACATATACAGTTCTTAATATGATTGGCGCCATTCCAATTACAAATGAATATCCATTTTATTCTAAAGAAACTTTATCAAAAAGTCAAAAAAAAATATTAAATGATGGTGGCTATAAATTGGATAATAATTGTACTGATAAATCAGCAAATTGTAATGTAGATAAACCATTTGGTACATCTATAATAACAACTAGAAGAAGTCCATTTAAAAAGAATTCAAGTACATATAATTGTGTAAAAGACGGTAATACTGTTGGAACTTATCAAATATATGATACTACAAAGTTAACAAGAGAACAAATACAAATGCTAAAAAATAATACAGAATTAGATAAAAAAGGCAATCCAATTATTAAATATGGCGACCCTACTCAATATTCTTGTAAACAGGCTTGTGAAGATACAAATAAAGGTAAATGTAATAAAACAAATCAAGCATCAGATGCAAATACTGGTAAATGTCCTGACCCAGATAAAAACGGTAAATGTTTAGTAAAAGAATATTCAGATTCATGTAAGAGTTATTCAAGTTATCCAAAAGTTGATATTAATGGAAAACCTATGTTAGATAATGAAGGTAACCCAATTATGAAGAAAGTAACATTATCTACATGTGCATGTGATAAAGATAATTGTTGGGATGATTATTGTTGGGATTCCGTAAATAGTTTAAAAGAAAAAGTTAATAATTCATCTAATAAAAATCCTTATTTAAATAACCCAAAAGGTTTATGTAAAAATGTAATGAATGAATGTAGAAATTCAATTAATAGATGTGATTCATTCACAAATCCATTAGCAAAATTAAGATGTAAAAATTTACAACAAGCATATGTAGGTGTTCCAATTAGATATAAACAAGATAAAACGAGTGATGATGGTTATAAAATAACAAGTGACAATACAACAGATGATTGTTTATTTGGTGAAGCTGATTCTAAAGGAACTTGTAACACTGGAATGGATGCATTAAGATATATGCAAACAAAAGATAGTTTATCTTCATCTGAAAAAACTAGTATGATTAAATCACTTCTATGCACGATTGCAACATCTGTATTTAGTAAACCAACTGAATTAGGATGTAAAGGAAATACAAGATTAGATATTTCAGATTGGTTTTATACAAATATGTTGGGTGCATCAAATATTAATCAATCTGGTAGCGAAACATCCAAATGGACCTACAATTTAAGTACAGGAATTTATATAATCTTTTATTTATTCTTTATATTAAACACCGCAGGTGGATTTAATAATGCATTTAAGAAAGGAACACCACCTAGCTTATATCAAAAGCCAGGAAGCGGTGCTTTAATTATTATATTTATAATATTACTATTAATATTTGGATTTACCCCTTTTTTTATAGGAATAATTGATTCTAATAGTAGTATTACTGGATTAAATGTATTTTCAGTTAATAAAGATGATATAGAAAATGTAAATAATTTTGAAAAAATTAATTTAAAAATGGATCAAATATCACAGTCAGAATATGTAGAAAATAAAATTACCGATTTCATATTTAAATATGGTTATTCATATGTATGTATAGCATTTGCAATAATTTTATTAGCGGGGGGTAATAATAAGGGTTTTGCAACAATGGGTTTTGTATTTTCTATTTTAACATTTGCATTAAGTTTTTCTGGAATAAATAATTTTACATTTAGTTCATCTTTTTCAATTGGTAGTGCAGTTTTATTATTGATTGTAAGTATTATATATTTTATAGGTGGTAATGGATATTATCCTAAGATATTTAAAACTATATTTACATGGGGTGGATTCGGTATAGCAAGTTTTGTAATTTTTACATTAATAATAATGAATTATATGGGTGGATTATTAGGATTAATCATGCCATCAATGATGATTATATTAACAATCGTTCAAAAAATATTAGATACATCATGGGGTAATGTAAAAGAATTTATGTCTGGAAGTAGACCTGTTTTGGGATACTTATTACCCAACATTATAATTAAAACTATTATTGCAATATTTGCAATGGTTGGTATTGGTTATTTATCTAGTTCTAAAAATAATATTACTCAATCTGTATTTGTATCAAATATATTTATAGCATTATTAGTATTGATAATTATACAATTTGTATTTGTAATAACAAAAACATTTAGTACATGGTTTAATGGAACATCACAAGCTAATAAATATTTCTTATCAAATTATCTAGTTAGAGGATGGTTCCCTTTTGGTGTATCTGCTTTATTATATTTTATTGAATTTATATTGAAATCATTTATATGTGGTGGTAATAGTTCCGCATGTTCTGGTTATGAAGGTCTATTTAATTCTTTCGCTGGTATTAATACTGATTAAAATGATAGTAAATAACAAATAGTAAATAACAAATAGTAAATAACAAATAGTAAATAACAAATAGTAAATAACAAATAGTAAATAACAAATAGTAAATAACAAATAGTAAATATTTTTATAATAATAATAAAAATATTTAATTAAATATAAATCCTAAATACTTCTTATATATTCCCATTTCAATATTTTACAAATTCCCTTCCAAATTTTATCTTGTTGATGCAATTTTTCTCTACTTTTTAATAATGGAAAACATGCTTTATATTGATCTAATTCTAGAAGTTCAACAAATTTATGCAAAACGTAGGAATATGATAAAAAATTTTTGCGATTCTTAGGACATACCTTAATAAATGGTTCCTGTATTTCTTTAAACATTAATCTCAATTTAGCTTCAACTTGCGAACTCATAATTGGTGGCGGTAGACCATTTAATCTATTTATTATATGTGGTACATGTTCATAATATTTATTTAATCTCAACTTTTTCAAATATTGTCTAATTTTAGTATTTGTTAAAGTTGCCATATTTTCTCTTCTTTCTTTTTTTAGTTCTATAACAATTTTATCAAAAACTTCTTGTGGGATATCAGTAGATTCCTTGGCTTGAAATTGTGCTAGCCATTCATTAAAATGATTAATTCTTTTATATGCAAAATAACTTATTTCTGGCGGTGGATCTTTGTAACTTGGTTTATCAGAATCTATCAATATATAAGTAACATTACCACATTTTTCACATATCATACAACCATCAGATTGTTCTAATGTCAACTCATTATTACATGTACTGCATTTTGTATAATCCATATATGTTTTATTAGAATTTACAAAATTATCATCTGTGATTTTCATATATGAATTTAATAAATTAGCTCTATTAAATTTTTTACCTGAAACATAATCACTTATTTTAGATATTTTAACCTGTTTTGTTTTTTTTTTATTTGGATTAAAAAAATCTAAAACGTTTTTATTAATGTCAATTGATTTATTTTCATCATTAACTTTTTTTACATCATTATCATTATTTTCTAAATTAGTAGGTGATATTCTTTTTACCTGATTTGATGATTTTTTTAATGTATCATAATATTTATATAAAATATGACCTGTATTTAATAAATAATCATTCATTTCTCTATTATTTTCTAGATCATTAATCTCTTCTTTTATGTCACTAATAAGATTTTTTAATTCAAAAAATCTATTAAATTGATCATTCGACATATCTTTCTTAAGAATCTTATTTAAATTGTCATACTCAATAACATTATTATCATAATCACTTTTTAATTGTGGTAATTTTTTTTTATCCTTTTTAAAATTTTTTATATAATTATTATGTCTTGCATCTAATGTAATTCTATTATCTTTAATATGAACCTTTTTGGTTCTATGTTTAAACGTTGACATTAATAATTAATAAAATAATTATATCTTTAAATAGGAATATAAATTCGTCCAATAATTTGTCAAAGAATATAATAGATTTATATATATGAGTTCTGAAACTACAAATATCCAAAAAATGATATTTATATATAATTCTGTAATGTCAGGATGGACTGTAAAAAAAATTGATAATGATAATTTTGAATTTACAAAAAAATCAAATTCAAATATTATAAAAGAGATAAATTTAGAAGATTATTTGCAAAAATTTTTAAATTATAATTTAACAATTGATAATATTTATAAAGACGGACTATAATAATTTAGTTATTTAAAAAAACGCACTTAATTAATAATTTAATTAATAATTTAATTAATAATTTAATTATTAATTAATACTTTAAGGGCCATATATAATTTAAATTTTTTAAAATAATTAATTTATTAATTAAATGAGATTTTTAATAAAATACTTTAAGGGCATAATATATTGACTAATTAATTAATTAATTAATTAATTAATTCGTAAAATTTTTTTCTTAGTATAGTATATAAATAATGGGAGGAGGATTAATGCAATTAGTAGCTTATGGCGCACAAGATATTTATCTTACAGGTAATCCACAAATTACCTTTTTCAAAGTTGTCTACCGCAGACACACAAATTTCTCAATGGAATCCATTGAACAGACCTTCAATGGACAGGTCGATTTTGGTAAAAAAGTTACTTGCACTATATCTAGAAACGGTGATTTAATTCATCGCGTATACTTGCAGGTCACTTTACCAGAGGTTGAATGCGGAGAAGGTTGCTCTGCATGCTTTCGCTGGGTCAACTACATTGGTCACGCACTTATTAAGAACGTCGATGTCGAGATCGGTGGACAGAGAATTGACAAACACTACGGTGATTGGCTCAATATCTGGAATGAACTTACCCAGGAAGCAGGACATCAAGTAGGTTATGACAATATGGTTGGTAATACAATTGCATTAACCGGAACTGGATTAAACAAAGCTGAGGCAACTACTTTATATGTCCCACTTCAATTCTGGTTCTGCCGCAATCCAGGTCTTGCACTTCCATTGATCGCACTTCAATACCACGAAGTTAAGATCAATCTTGAATTCCGCCCAAAGAATGAATGTTTTGTCACCGCAAACCCAGATTCCCTAGGATCATGCACTTCTGGATCTGGTTGTGTTGTATGTGTTCCATCCCTTGAGGCTGGTTCCCTTTACGTTGACTACATCTACCTTGATACTGATGAGCGCAGACGTTTCGCACAAGTCTCACACGAGTATCTCATTGAGCAGCTTCAATTCACTGGTGATGAATCCACACAGAGCACTAATGTTAAGGTTAAACTCAATTTCAACCACCCATGCAAAGAACTTGTCTGGGTTGTCCAACGTGACGATGTTATCAACAACGGCTGGAATCAGTGGAGCAATTACACTGATGATTATGATGATGATATGACATGGAATAAGGATCACACACAGAATCATTTTGGTTTGTATAGCAATGTTGAATCAGGACACGCTGCACAGTCATTCCCATTCCACCACGATTCTCATGATTCGGCCGCAACTACACTTAACGCACAGTTAGCAGGTCACGGTGCCAACTTCCCACTCGGATTTGGCCCAGGCCCACTTTCCAACTCTGGTGCACCAACCAACTTCTCTGCACTCACTACCGCAGGTCAGGGTGCAGATCACGCAGGTCTTGGTCCACTTCGCGCAGGCCGTAACCCAGTTGTTCGCGCTAAGCTTCAGCTTAACGGTCACGATCGTTTCTCTGAGCGCCTTGGTTCATACTTTAACCTTGTTCAGCCATACCAGCATCACACCAACGTACCAGCCACTGGTATTAACGTATACTCATTCGCACTTAAACCAGAAGAGCACCAGCCATCCGGTACATGCAATATGAGTAGAATCGATAATGCTGTCCTCCAGCTTCAGCTTACCCTCAAGGCAGCCGGTCAGGTCAACCAGGACGGTCCATCCCACATGGGTAACGGTGGATACCCACAGACATCTGCCGGTTCCAAGATTCGTGTCTACGCAACCAACTACAATGTCCTCCGTATCATGAGTGGTATGGGTGGTCTCGCATACTCTAACTAAGCGCATAACTTTATATCTGAACTTTTTAGTCTAACTATTAACTTAATATAAATCATTATCAATGATTATGATTTATAAATTGAATTATAATAATACCACTATTTATTTTGGATTATCTAGGAAATAATTATTTTATTGACTTATGTTTACCGACATACTAAAAACAAAATTTTTATCAACATTAAGAACTGGAAATCATGCAATGGATATGATATTATCAGCAATAGTATTTTCATTTGTTACTAAATTAGCAAATTACAGACATCATTTATATAATTACATATTATATTTACTAAGATACTATGTTCTTAGGAAGAACAATTTTTTAAATTTTTATGCTATTGAACATATTAAGGAAAGTTGTGTTGGGAATTTATTTGAAAGAAAGATTTATCCTACAACAATACTTAGCTTAATACATTATATAAATAATAATTGTAAATATAATACAGAAATTAATTCCAAAAGAGAAATAACAAAATCCGGTATGAATGTTGTTAGATCAAGAAATAATTATGATCATGAAATAGATCAAAATGTTTCAAGTGATTTAGTAATTTATTCAATTGATCAAGAAGATTATTTCAAAATAAATGATAATATCTATTGTGAAATTGTAACTGTTGAACCTGATTATGACAGTGGATCTACACAAGAAAGTAGGTCAAAAGGTTATACTAGACATATAACATATAAGGTATTTTCAAATACATTACCAATTTGTGAACTAGAAAAATTTATGAATAAATGTGTAACTAAATACAAAGAATATACAAAGGATTTAACACGTAATAACCAATATTATTTTACATTTAGGGAACTAGATGATGATTTAATACTATTTGATGAATTTAATTTTTTATCAAATAGAAATTTTAATAATATTTATTTTGAAAATAAAAAGGAAATTCTAGAACAACTTAATTTTTTTCTAGAAAACAAAGAATGGTATGATTTGCATGGAATACCACATACACTAGGATTATTATTTCATGGATTACCAGGCTGTGGTAAAACTTCTACAATTAAAGCAATTGCCAATAAAACTAGAAGACATATTATAGAAATACCATTATCTAGGGTAAAATCTTATCAAGAGTTACTTAATATTTTTAATACAACTGAAATCAATCAAAAAGAGATTCCAATTGATCAACGAATATACATATTTGAGGATTTTGATTGCTTACTTGATATAGTTCAGAGTAGGGATAATAATAAAGAAACTACTGTAAAAAATAAAAATGAACCACAAAATCAGAAATTAGATCAAATATTATCACATTTATCAACAGATGATAAGAATAATTCTAGTAAATATAAAAAAAATAATTCAGAAAAGGACGGTTTAAAACTTTCACATATTTTAAATGTGTTTGATGGTTTATTAGAAATGCCTGGAAGAATTATTATTATTACTACAAATCATCATGAGAAAATTGATAAAGCACTACTTAGACCAGGAAGAATTGATAGGAAGATTGAATTCAAAAAGTGTACATCAAATATTTTGAAAAAGATTACTAGTGATTTTTTCATTAGTAGTCTTAATAACAGATTATTTACTGATAAAGAAAAGGTAATTTTTAATAAAAAAAATAATTATTATACACCAGCTGAATATATTCAATTATGTATTAAATATAAGGGTTCTTATGATGAACTGTTAAATATACTTGATAATAACTAGAAATACAATTAATAGTATTATAATACTATATAATAAATAATATTATAAAAATATTATAAAATATTATAATTGACCCTGCCTTTCAGCTTTCTTAATCCTTTTAATTAATGCTTTTTGATGTTTTTTCATATTTAATCTAGGCCAACATACACGACATCTTCCTCTTTCTTTATCTTTACATCTACACAAGCTATAATAATCATAATATCCATCTTGTTCACACAGTTGTGGACTATATGCTTTTTCCATTCCTCTGTTTTCACAATATGTATCTCTTGTTGGATACAAAAATCTATTTGTATATTGTTCTGCTACTGGAAACAATGATGCTAATAATAATAAAACAATTGCCGCAATTAATACTTTATTCATATAAAATATACTAATATTTTATTTGCTTTTATAATTAATTATAAATATTTCTTATAGATTTCTTATAGATTTCTTATAGATATATTTCATATATCCTAACATGATCAGATACCCCTTTTAAATATTTATCTGTTATCTTTTTACATATATATCTTTCAATTAATCTTATTTTAGTCCTAAATATATATTTTATTTCATTTATTATATCGATTGTATTTAGAATAGGACCCCAATTATACTTGCATAATAGATTATGACAACATAAACACGTTCTATTAGTTATTTTATGTAGATCATCATAAAATAATCGCGATGATCCAAAATATTCAATAATATTTTTATTATTTAGATATACTTCCGGAGGTTTAAATGGATAGTTTCTAGTATATTTAATAGTTAATACTATATCTATATTAGGAATAATATCATCACATAATGCATAGGCTTCATTATCATTAATCATAAACATATTATCAGGCCATCTTCTTGACTCATTCACTAATCTTCGTAACATTTATATTATTTAATTATAATTATCTTTAATATAAATATTATAATAAATAAAATATTTGTATATCTTTAATATAAATATTATAATAAATAAAATATTTGTATATCTTTAATATAAATATTATAATAAATAAAATATTTGTATATCTTTAATATAAATATTATAATAAATAAAATATGTTGGTTTATTTTCAACATGTAATTTGAGACTAAACGAATGAACGTATGTCTAACCCACAAGACACTCCCAACTAGAAACATTCTAAATGTCTTGATTAAAAATACTAGCATCGCTAAACATATTAATCGTATCTGTCATTCTGAAACACCCAATATCTTGGTTAAATACAGTTGAACTCATATTTGTCACAGGTAAAAAAAAATGGTTTATTGAGAATAATAATAAATTTAAAATTCAAGCAATGGCTAGATGGGCGTCTAGTTGTTAATTTATTTAATTATATTTGTTAAAAATTATATTTTAATAAATATAATTTTGATTTATACTTTAAAACATAATGCATGAACCAAATATTCTTTGTCTGTCATCTCATCCGGTTTGTCTTTTAAAAGATTTTTTAAAGTAATTTTTTTAAAATAAATTCCATTTTTATCAGCATATACTTTTTTAGTTCTATTTTCAGGATCGATTTCATTACCTTCCTTCAAACGCTTATTTCCGTTATTATGATTAGGGTGATGGCTTAAAAACTTCATATTTCCTACATTAACTTCATAGTGATTATCAAAAATTAAATTGTAAAGTTTTGTTTCCTCATCTTTTCTTACATATTCGATGTCATCACCCAATTGCATAAGTTCTTCTACAAAAAGATGTAAATATTCAAAATCTTTGTCATCGCTTGTTATTCTAACAGAAAGAGAATGTGTTTTAGTTACGTAAACATCTTCAGTAGGAACATTTTCTGCTAAGAAGTCTTTTGGTATTTTTACTATGAAATCTGTAGTTTTAAATTTTCTTTTTAAAAGTTCGTTGCTAGGATTAAATCCAACATCCAACACAGCAAGTGGCTGATAACCATCATTAGTAAAAATCATATCGCCACGCTTAAGGTCTTTAATCTGTTTTAACCCTTTATCAGTCTGGACATTCACAAATCCATAGAAACAAATGACATTTGTTGCCCAGTTGGCTTTGGTAATTGCAACAGTGGTGTCTATGTCAAGGGCTGTTCTACTAGCATTTAAAGCCGTTGCACCTTGAAATATGTCCAAAAAAAGTATTGGACTATCGGTGAATCCACCTCCATTTGATGCCCAAGCAGAAATATTAACATCAAATGCAATTGCACCATTAAACATACTACTCATATCTGTCACTGCAGAAACCGCCCAAGTAGAAATATCTGAATTAAATGCAGTGGCACCATTAAACATATTATTCATATCTGTCACTGCAGAAACCACCCAATTAGAAATATCTGAATTAAATGCAATTGCACCATTAAACATACTACTCATATCTGTCACTGCAGAAACCGCCCAAGTAGAAATATCTGAATTAAATGCAGTGGCACCATTAAACATATTATTCATATCTGTCACTGCAGAAACCACCCAATTAGAAATATCTGAATTAAATGCAGTTGCACCATTAAACATTTCTCTCATATCTGTTATCTCTGAAAGTGAAGATGTAGAAGTTGCTCCATTAACACCGTTCGTTCTTTCCCAGCCAGAAATATCTATGTTAAATGCAGTTGCACCATCGAACATACCAGCCATATTCGTCGCACTGGATACATCCCAACTAGAAATATCTGAATTAAATGCAGTTGCACCGTAAAACATCATTGCCAAATTTGTAACACTGCTGACATTCCAATTCCCAATGTTTCCATTAAAAGTAGTACCCTGGAACATAGAGTACATATATTTTACGTTAGAAAGTGAAGATGTAGAGGTTGCTCCATTAATACCGTTTGTTCTTTCCCAACCAGAAATATCTTTGTTAAATGTGGGATTATCCTGAAACATCCCCCCCATATTTGTCACTGCAGAAACATTCCAACTGGAAATATCTTGATTAAAGTCCCACGTAGACATAAACATACCGCTCATATTTGTCACTGCTGAAACATCCCACCTAGAAATATCTTGATTAAAAAATACGTTACTTCTAAACATAGTGCTCATATTTATCACAGCAGAAACATCCCAATTAGAAATATCTGAATTAAATTGTGTGCCCGTGAATAAGCCAGCCATATCTGTTACCGCTGAAACATCCCATGTATTAATAACACCATAAGTTGCAGTTGCTGTTGTAGAATTGGATATCCAAGCATCTACTGCTGTTTTAAGTGTTGATCTATCTGCAAAATAATACGATATTCTTTTATAAACGATACCTCCTATAGTCTGCTCAAAAAGTGTTGGGGTGGAATCATAATTAGTAACAGATCCTTGAAACATATCTGTAACACTAACAGTTGTATTCAAATTCCAAGACAATAATTTATTGAAACTAGTGGCACCATTAAACATACTACTCATATCTGTCACTGCAGAAACCACCCAATTAGAAATATCTGAATTAAATGTATTCTTGCCAGAGAACGCAGAGGACATATTTGTCACTAAGGAAACATCCCAACCAGAAATATCACCATAAGTTGCAATTGCACTAGTTTGGTTCGATACCCATAAATCAACCGCGGTTTGAAAATTTGTATCTGAAATTGCAGTCGTCATTTTATATAATATATAAATATATATTTTATTTCATTTATTTCATTTATTATATCGATTGTATTTAGAATAGGACCCCAATTATACTTGCATAATAGATTATGACAACATAAACACTTTCTATTAGTTATTTTATGTAGATCATCATAAAATAATCGCGATGATCCAAAATATTCAATAATATTTTTATTATTTAGATATACTTCCGGAGGTTTAAATGGATAGTTTCTAGTATATTTAATAGTTAATACTATATCTATATTAGGAATAATATCATCACATAATGCATAGGCTTCATTATCATTAATCATAAACATATTATCAGGCCATCTTCTTGACTCATTCACTAATCTTAGTAACATTTATATTATTTAATTATAATTATCTTTAATATAAATATTATAATAAATAAAATATTTGTATACTTTATATAATGAAACTCAGTTTTGAACATAAATTATTTATGGGTGTTTGTGTCGTTGTTATTCTTGTCATGTTATTTATGCCAAGAGGCCTAGGATTATCCGCTGGATTCTCAGCACATCTAGGAAATCTTAAAGGAAGTGTTGAATTTGAAGCTTTTGAAAATTTTGATGATGGATCTAATAAACCTTCTCTAATTTTATTCCATGCAAATTGGTGCGGTCATTGTAAAAAAATGAAACCAGAATGGGATAAATTTAAGAGCGAAAACAAATCAAATGTTTTAGCAATTGATGTAGAAAGTGAAAATAAAGAAGTAATGAATAAGCATGGTGTTAACGGGTTCCCAACCATAAAATTCTTCCCCAATGGACATGCAAATGGGAAAGGTAAGGATTATACCGGATCAAGAACTGCAAAAGGATTTCACGATTTTGTTAAAGGTGTTTCCCAAAGCTTACCAAATCAAGCTGCAAATGTAGGAGGCAGTGTTCCACCATCTAACTCTGCACCAGTTAATGTTAATAGTTATGTTGCTAGAAATTTCGATTTACAATAAATTTTTATGTATTCCACAATAGTTTTTATTATTTTCAGTAAATTTTGAAAGATATTGACATCTTTTTCCATTTTTCTTTATAGCCATACAAACCTTTTTACCATTATTCCTCTTTTTATCTATATAATTCTTTTTTAATAAATATGCTAATCTTATTTTATTAAATTTATTATCTATATATTTGATTGATTTATCTTTACCAATATTCATTATTTCATTTTTATCATCTTTATCTAAATTAAATTTTATAGATGATACTGATTCTGCATCAACTATAATAGTTGAATCTTTATATTTACCACTTTTTAATATTTTTTCTTTAAATTCATTATAAAAACAAATTAATACATGTTTCATATATGAACCCAAACTATCAATAACAACATTAGTTTCATTATTTTCTTCCTTTTTTAAGAATATTCCTAGTGTTTTTTTTATATTATTAGCATATTTAATTGGATAAGGATCATATATTCCTCCGTCAACATAATAAAATCCATTAAATAAGACTGGCCTGAAAAATATAGGTATTGACATTGTAATTTGTAAAGCTATTAATACTTTCATATTTGGTGTTTTTTCTTTATTAAATAATTCAAGTCTACCTTTTGAAATATTTGATCCAGTTATTGTTAATCCCTTTTTAGTTTTTTGATATAACTGTTCAAAAGTTATATCTTTATTTATTCCTTTTTGTTTAATAATTGCGATAATAATTTTCCCCATCTTTTTAAAATTATCAAAACCATATGTCTCTATTAAGTTTGTTAAAGTTATATCACTATATTCATTAAAATCTAGATTTAAAGATATATCCACTAATTCTTTACAATTAAATCCTACAACTAGTAAAAATGATATAAATCCACCCACGGATGTACCTATATAATTTTTAATATTTTTAAGAATATGAATATCTTCTAAATATGATAAAGAACCTATAATAGCAATACCTTTTATACCACCACCAGATAAAACTAATTCGTTATACATTTATAAATTTGTATAAATTTATAACTTTATATATTTATATATTATAGATATGAACAATGATAATAAATTTTTTTCTATAAATGTTAATGATATACAACATAGACAGAATAATAAAGATAGATATAGATTACAAGTTTATAAAAGATTACTTGAAAGATGTTATATTAAAATTAAATCAGCATCTGATAATGAACAAAAATATTGTTTATATAAAGTAGATGAGTTTGTATTTGGTGAACCAATATATAAATTGCCAGAATGTATATTATTTATAATTACTAATTTAAAGAATAGTGGATTTTTAATAAAATATTATAAACCAAATGTAATATATATTACATGGAAAATAAAAAGAAATTTTAATGTAGTAGTGACTAATCAAAATTTATTAACAAATAGTAACAGTATATCAAATAATACATTATTATCATCTAGTAAAACTCAAATTAAAGATAGCGATATTTCAATTTGTGATATAAAAAATAAAAAAAATAAAAATAATAATAAATTTAAGTTAGTACATGATTATGTTCCAAGAAAAAATTTCCTATACAATAATTAGTTTCCTTTATATTTCATCCCTAATTTAACAAATGAATCTAGAATAAATATAATAAATATACCAAAAAGAATATACAATATAACATCACTATAATCATCATTCGAACAACCATATAATGAAAAATGTTCCGTATTATTAGTATTATATTTTTTACCCACTATATTTTCCATTCTTTCTATAATTTTATTTCTAAATGCTTCAAAATTCATTAATTTATCAAATTTTTCTAGATAATTATCAAATTTTTGATTTAAATTTTCTTTATATTCGCCGGTTGCAGTAAATCCTTCATATAATTTATAAGCATTATTTAGCATATCATTTTTATTATCTAATTCATTACTTAGAAATTCAATTGAACTATTTACATATTTAGGTTTTTCTATTTCAAATTTTTCTTTATTTTTTTTAAAATTATTTCCCCAAGCTTCTTCAATTGAACAATATTTCATGTCTAATAATATATTATTAGAAAATAAATATTTAATATTATATTATATTATATGAATAAACAAAATAAAATAATTTATTTTACATCAACTGTTATGTTATTTATATATATATTATCATTAACACCTGGATTATCAAATGAATATGTTCATTTATTTACTAATTATATAATTAATCTACTATTTTTGATTACAATTATATTTTTTTCTAAGATTAATATTAAAATGACATTATTATTAGTAATATCTTACGTTTTAACATTATCATATATACAAAATAATAATATAGAGAATATGAAAAATATTATAAATAATCTTAGAATTTTTATATAATTATATATTATAATAATGAGTTCACATAGTTTAACTATCAATAGTATGATTATATTACTATCTGTTTTATATATTCTATACTTAAATTATTTAATTGTAAATAAAAAGCAATTACCTAGTATAGTTCGTATTTTATTTAATAATATCGTAGCAAGAGTATTATTATTATTGTTAATTATATATTTAGCCAATTCTAAATCAAAAATTGGTGGATTTTCAGTTGCAGTTTGCCTAGCAATTTCATACTTATTAACATATATTGTATCTAATAAAACTGCCGAATTATTTACTGAATCATATGCACCTGCTGAATTTGACAAAGATATCCATTTTGTAGAAAGTATGAGATGCAAAAATGATGAGGAAGAAACATTTGAAGGCATGGGATGCAAAAATGATGAAGAAGAAACATTTGAAGGCATGGGATGCAAAAATGATGAAGAAGAAAATTTTGAATTAATGCAAAATAATTCAGATACACCCGTTGGAAAGGCATTCGATAATAAAGATAATGTTCAAGGATGTGAAATGACAAAACAATATGCAAATTCTGATACAGCATTTCATCCAGAACCATTTAGACCAGATGAGAGTGTATTAGGAACAGGTGGATTTGATAGTATCCCATTAGTAGCAAGTGGTAATGATTTTAACTCAAAACCACCTGGGCCATATACAACATCCGGTACTGCATATGAATTTGATATGAGTTAATTAAATTATTAATTAAATTATTAATTAAATTATTAATTAAATATATATAAAAAAATAACTAGTATTATTTAATATTAATTATAAAATGAATTTAATATGTGCGATTGATAATAAATACGGAATAGGTATCGATAACATTTTACCATGGAAACTAAGATGCGATATGGAATACTTTAAAAAAATAACAAGCAATTGTGTAGATAAAAATAAAAAAAATGCAGTTATAATGGGTAGAAAAACCTGGGAATCTATTCCAATTAAATATAGACCATTAAAAGATAGAATAAATATAGTTATATCTAGATTAAATCCAGAATTTACCGGTGCAGATTTAGTTACAAATAATATAGATTTAGCAATTAATTATTTAAATGAATTGGATAATGTAGAAAATATATTTGTAATAGGTGGAAGTCAGATTTATGATATATTTATGAAAAATAAAGAGAAATATAAGTTGAATAAATTGTATATAACACATATTCATAAGAATTTCAAATGTAATCGATTTTTACCAGAAATAGGTCCACAATATAAATTAGATCTTATTTCAGAATTAAAGAAAGAAAATAATTTATCTTTTAGATTTGCAGAATATTCTTATACAAAAGATATTCATCCAGAATATCAATATATTAATATGTTAAAGAAAATTATTGATTACGGAAATGTTAGAAAAGATAGAACAGGAACTGGGACAAAATCATTATTTGGTTGTCAAATGAGATATGATATTAGTAAACATTTTCCATTATTAACAACAAAGAGAATGTATTGGAAGGGTATCGTAGAAGAACTTTTGTGGTTTTTAGCAGGTGAAACTGATGCAAAGATATTACAAGATAAAAATGTTCATATATGGGATGGTAATTCAACAAGAGAATATTTAGATAGTATTGGTTTAAATAAATATAGAGAAGGTGAATGTGGTCCTATTTATGGATTCAATTTTAGACATTTTGGTGGTGAATATAATGCTGATAGGAAAAATAATATTAAAAATGGATATGATCAAGTAAAAAATTGTATAGATTTAATTAAAAATAATCCAACAAGTAGAAGAATTTTAATTAATCTATGGAATCCATGTGATTTAGATAAAGTAGCGTTACCAGCATGTCACGTATTATATCAATTTTATGTTAATGATGGTAAACTTTCATGTTCAATGTATCAGCGTTCTGGTGATATGGGATTGGGTGTTCCATTTAATATAGCATCAGTAAGTTTAATGACATATATATTTGCTAAATTAACAAATTTAGAACCTGGAGAATTTATTCATACTATTGGGGATGCCCATATATATCTAGATCACTTAGATGCATTAAAAAAACAATTGGAAAGACATCCTAGACCATTTCCTTTTGTTGAAATAAATTCAAATAAACAATACACAAATGTTGAAGATTTCAATTATGAAGATTTTATAGTAAATGGATATTACCCATACCCATCAGTTAAAATGAAAATGGCAATTTAATTTAAATTTTTTAAATAAAATATATTATATATATATATATTAGAATGAGCGTAACATTAAAAGAATATATGGGAATTTTCAATTGTAAAGTAAAAAAATTACAAAAGCAAATTAACACTCTTAAAATAGATAAGGATAGTTATTTAGATAATGTTGTATTAGGTTCTGAAAATTTAAATTCAGAAGATAATTATAGCTTAAAGTCTATTAATACAAGTGAAATTAATGCATTAGATAATGAAAACCCAATTAAAATAAATGGCGATGTTATATTATCTGAACCTGTTCAAATTACAGCAGGACATCAATTACATGGTCAAACATTAGTAACGCATAAGTCTCTTATTGAGACAAATAGCAGAGTTGACGATAATGCTCAAACAATAGCTGAAGAAATTACAAGATCAACAATTATGGATGAAATACTTGATACAAGACTTACGACTGTTTCCATGAAAGCTAGTGCAAATACAGCAACTAGTCTTTCAAATAGTACCAGTATAACAACAATACTTAGAAATACTGATCCAGCTGCATTAGATTCATTTACAGAGGCAGTAAACGCATTTGAACAATTATATGTAGGAACTGGATTAGAAAATGGTTCAAACACACCAACGTCTAATCCAAATGGAAAAGATGCACCTGGTTTAGGAAATTCCGGAGCATATGTAGCAGATCAAACTACAACTTATTTAAAAACTGCAACATCATTGAAGAATGCAGATACATTATTAGATACTGCAATCACAGCAGAAGCAACAACTGCAAGATCTGCAGAAGCATCAAATGAAGCAGCAATCTCAACAGAAGCATCAACTGCCAGATCTGCAGAAGCATCAAATGAAGCAGCAATCTCAACAGAAGCATCAACTGCCAGATCAGCAGAAGCATCCAATGAAGCAGCAATCTCAACAGAAGCATCAACTGCAAGATCAGCCGAAGCATCTAATGCAACTGCAATCTCAGATGAAGCATCAACTGCAAGATCAGCCGAAGCATCTAATGCAACTGCAATCTCAGATGAAGCATCAACTGCAAGATCAGCCGAAGCATCTAATGCAACTGCAATCTCAGATGAAGCATCAACTGCCAGAGCAGCCGAAGCATCTAATGCAACTGCAATCTCAGATGAAGCATCAACTGCCAGAGCAACAGAACAAGCTAATGCAGGTGCAATCTCAGATGAAGCATCAACTGCCAGAGCAGCAGAAGGAGTTAATTCTACTGCAATCGCAGCAGAAGCAACAACTGCCAGAGCAGCAGAAGGAGTTAATTCTACTGCAATTTTAAGAATAGCATTACCTATTGTAACAATATCTGGTGCACCAACACAGAATCAAACATTAACACTTGGATTTACTTCAACCAGTATTTTTAATTGTAATTACACTAATGCTAGTATTACGTGGTATCGAGGAACTAGTGTAATTAGTGGTGAAACTGATTATACATATACTTTAGTTCAAGCGGATGTCGGTTTATTAATTCATGCAAAAGTTACTCTAACCAGAACGCTACCTGCAGATAATAATATGACAATTAATCCTTCAGTAGGCTCAATTAATATGGTATATAATAATAATACAACAATTGATATAGAAAGTGCACAAACTACTGCTATTGCCAATGTAAATGATGCACAGTAATTACATCACCCCTTACAAGTGCAGCAACTAATAATACTGCATATACATTCAATGTGACAACTAACGATATTGATACTGGTGACATAGCAATCACAACGACTTCTTCCATCCCATCTTGGTTAACATTAACTGATAATGGTAATGGAACAGCTACACTTGCAGGAACACCCATTAATGCCAATGTTGGATCTAACAATGTAATATTAATAGCGACGGATCCACAAGGAGCTATAGATACAAAAACACTCGTAATTACTGTATCATAGATTAATTTAATAGAATAATCAATAAAAATATAATTATAATAATTATGTTGGTTCATATAAAATATTCAATAAAAATATAATTATTAATTATAATAATTATGTTTATGCATGATTTAATTTATAGTTTGGTTCATATACAATAATAATTAAAGATATAATAAAAAAATAATATATTATTTAACAACAACTACTAAGATCATAAATTTTTTTAAATTATATGTAACAACTTTTGTATACTTTATTTTTTGATAATGGTAATGGAACAGCTACACTTACAGGAACACCTACAACTACTGGATCTCACACTGTAGTGTTAATAGCAACTGATAGTGCAAATGCAACTGACACACAATCACACGAAATTACTGTTGCGCTATAAACAAAATAATTTAATTTTATAGAATAATACAAAATAATATAATTATTAATTATAATAATTATGTTAATAACTGATTTAATAATCGGCGGTTCATCTGCAATAATAGCAAGAACAATTAATGCGCCATTAGAATTATACAGAGTCCAAAGACAAAATCCATTTATACCAAATACAACTCTTAAAGATGTAGTAAAAAAAGAAGGTATACGTTATTTATGGAAAGGAAATGCTACTAATTGTATAAGAGCTTTTCCGCAATTTGCAATTACATACTCTACCTATAATTATATTAGTAAAAATACAGAAAATCTTATTAAAAATAATAATTATAGAAATTTATTTGCAGGTGGAATTGCCGGAGCTTTATCACAAACAGTAATATATCCATTAGAAACAAGCAGAAGTTATTTATCTTTACAAACAAATAAAAATAAATATAAAGGAATTTTAGATATATTAACAAAAATCCCAACAAAAAAATTATATAGAGGACTACCTGTTGGGATTGCTATGCATACACCTTGGAATTCAATACAACTGACTAGTTATTCATATCTTAGCAAAATAATAAATGAAAAATATACGCCAAATATTTATACAAAATTATTTATAGGTGCTTCCGCTGGTGTTATATCAATAACATGTGTTTATCCAACTGACTTAATTAGAAGAAGATTACAATTACAAGGATTCGATAAAAATGTACCTAAATATAATAGTGGTATTGACTGTTTTAAAAAAATAGTCAGAACAGAAGGTATTAAGGGATTATATAGAGGATTGTTAACTAATTATCCAAAAACAATTGGAACATTTAGTGTACAATATTTAATGATAGATTATTTAAATAATCTGTTTACACATAAAATTAATTAATATATTATTTAACAACAACTACTAAGATCATAAATTTTTTTAAATTATATGTTACAACTTGTTTAAATTTTATCTTTTGATAAAAATGTATAAAATCAAAGTTATTAGGAACTTTTAATACTATTAATTCAACATCTTTAATATTATTAATGACATCTTCTAATACAACTTTTTTACTATCATCTGTGTATAAATATAGTTTTAAACTTTTGTGTTTTTTATAATCTCTTCCACCCCATGGTGGATCAATAAATACAACATTTTGTTTTAATTTATTCATAATATTTAAATAATTTCCACAATGTACAGTTACATTCTTTAACTTATATACATTCACATTATTCTCTAACATTTTACAATGTTCAGGTACTAACTCAATAGCATTAACATGTTTAAAAGTTCGACCGAATGCAATTGTATTTCCACCTACATTTGCAGTAGCATCAGTTATTACAATTGTTTTTTTTTTCTTAGGATAATATTTTTCAATTATAAAATTAATTAATTTTGCATGCTTTGGTGTCGAAATACTGTATTTTCCAATTTCACTTATCTGTAATTTATTTTTATCGATATTATTTGTAATATCAAAATATTTATTCATATACTATATTATTTGATTATATTTCTAAATAATTGTTTTAAAAATATAAATAATATATATAAATTATTTATTATACTAAATTATATTAAATTATATTAAATGCCTTGAAACTTGATGTAATATTTTTTCTATATAATTAAACATAAAATCTTCGTTTATATATTTTTTATATGCTTTTTTCTCATTTTTAACTATTTGATGAACAGCTTTATCATGAGTTTTACACCATTCCATAACTGCTTCAAAATTATTAAAATTTTCATCTATTTCAATATAATCTTTCTGATTTTCTAAAAATTGATCAATCCACAATGACCATTCACATTTAACTCTCAAAATTAAACTACCACTATTTAATAAATAATTAAATCTAAATGCAACTGAATTTCCTTCAACATCAAATATATATTTAAATTTATTTTGATCAGACATTGACATTGGTTCACTTATTTCAATATTTTCTTTATCTAAATATTGCAATTTATTATCTGTTATTTTAATTCTTTTTACTATTCTTGTAATTCCAATATCCATATCATCTCTATTCTTAGATATTTCATATAATTTCAATCGTTTATTCTTATCTTTTGTTGTATAACAACCAGTGGCACTACCTCTAAAAACTGCTTTATTTACTTTTTTAGACCACGGAACTGTTTTATTATCTATATAAGGATTCTTACAATTAGGTGGATAATATTTTTTTGTTATTAACATCCAGTCATCATAGGTTGGAATAGGTATAACTGCTGATCCTTCTGATGTTGAACATCCCAAAATTGGAACATAATTTTGAAATCTATATTTTTCAGGTAATTTAACATTTCTTCCATATATTTGATAAAATGGTTCAGTTAGATCTGTATTTAAAAAAGGAAAATCTTTACCACTTATAAAAAAATAACAATCAGGTATTTTTCTTTTTTTTACAAGTTTTTCCAACATATCTCTATAAACATTTATAGCCCAATCAGATAAATCATTATCATATGTAGTTTTTATTAAACAACCCATTGCTTTCCATTTACTCTTATCTCTCAATATACGATGAGGATTCTTATCTAATTTTTTAAATATTTCATAAATATTACTATCATCAATTTTATCACTCCAATCATTTATATAATCAATATTATAAAATGGAATAAATTTAGCTAATTTATTATCTTTTATCATAACAAATAATTGACCACCACCTATTTTGTAAAATAAATATTTCAATGTATTTAATAATGCTTCTTTATCTATTTTTTGATATAATTTATTAAAATTTTTATCTTTTTTTACTTTTGATTTTTTAAATTTTTTGGGCAAATCACTATAAACTTCTCTTACTAATTCATGCCAATCAATACAATATTTTATATCTGATTTATATCCTTTTCTATAAGTATAATTAGGTACATTTTTTTTAAAACAATCATCTATGTTTTCTGACATATAGTCCTATATTAATATAATTAGATTTTTAATTACAATTATTAATCAGTTGTCACTTGCAGGTAATTCTGGTACAGTTGGTAATTCGTGTACAGTTGATGTTACAACTTCACTATTTTCAACTGGAAGAATAATCGTATGATCATAACTCATTCTATTACAACACCGTATTGTAGTATAATATAATATGAATGCGATTAAAGCAAATAATAGAAACATATCTAAATTTAACATTATATTTTATAATATTAAATGTTTTATATAATATAATATAATTTCTAGCTTTTTATTTTTTTTGAAATACAATATATACATTCAAGAAACTAAATTTCTTTTCACTATTACTCATTTTTTTTTTATTTTCATTTTTATAAACATCATCAAATCCAACTTTCTCAATTAATTTATAATTATTTTTTTCCATAAAATTTATTAAATATTTTGTATCTACTAAAAATTCATCATGTTTTCCAATTGTTTCAGTCTGTACTGCAAGTTTTTTACCAAATGGTGAATTTTTATTTGAATTCTTTTTTGAATTTTTATTTGATTTATTTTCTAATACAAACACATTTGAATTACCTTTTTTTAAAGTTATTGTATTAGTATTACTATTTTTGAATAACTTTTTAACTCTTTCTTTCTCAAAAAAACTTGCCATAAAATATCCACCAGATTTTAAATAGGTATCTATATTTTTAAAAATATTCTTAAATGATTTTTCTGATTCAAAGAAATAATGTAGTGCAAATTGTATTGAAACTATATTAAATTCCTTTATCTTATGACTATTGATAGATTTTTTTATGTCTTTTGTAATATTTTTACTCAAATTTGCTTCTATAAAGTTTCTATTGTATTCAATATTCTTTGATTTATTAATTCTATTTTTCAATTCAATAATAGCATCCTTAGCCACATCTGCAAACAAAACAAAATTTGCTTTTGTCAATTTCCAAAAGTCACCACCTCTTCCACCAGCTAATTCTAATACATTATCTCCTTTATTTAAATATTTTTCATAGTATTTTAACTTTAATCTATGATGAAATGATGTCATGCTTTTTGTTAATTTTGTTTCACCTGTAAAATAAATAACAGGTGGCTCATTTGAATATATCATTTCTGTTGTAATTGGTTTTTGTATACATTCCCAAACACTGATACCTGTATTATAACCATTCATTCCTCTATACATGTAATTTTTCAAACCTTCCTCATATATTTTTTGTTTATCCGGTCTAAAAGTTACTGGAATCCAGGTCATATCTTTATTTATTTTTAATTTATTTTTATTATTTTTTTTGTTATTTTTATTCTCACCGCTAAAATTAAATTTAAATTCAACAATAGTATTATCAAGTAAAGGAATTCCTTTGTATTTAAAATCTTTATCAACTTTAATTTTTGTTGTTGATAACTCTTGTATGCCATCTGGTTTGAATGGCCACGGAAAATCTTTAAATTTTCTAATTGTATCCCTATTAAAGTTAAATTGTTTATATGTTTCAGGATACATCCTTAATTTAGTATAATTTAATTTCTTAAAATTCATAGTAATATATAAACCAATTGTTAATAAATTATTATCATTCTTTAAATGTTTAATTAAAAAATCAATTGTACAATGTTCTCTGGGTTTCCATTTATAATCAGATCTTTTATATGGTGATGTGATTTTTGTATAAATTAATCCATCTAATTCATATGGATGTTTTTTAGTATATGCTTTTTTTGCAGCATTTCCGACTTTATCTGGTTTAGGAAAATAAAATTCTTTAATGGGATAATCTTTAATTTTTTGTAATTCTTTATATCTAATATCAAAAGATTCTTTTGTAAAATCTTTACCTTTGTAAAACATTAAATCAAATAAATAATATTTATTATTAATTAATTCAGAATCAAGTAAAGTTAATTTGTTTTTAGAGGTTTTACCAATTAATTCTGCCGAGAAGCTTCTTCCAAATCTTATAATATTACCATATTTATCAATATATAAACCATATCTTACACCATCAGCTTTATCAGTAATTGCATACCCATTATATACTTCTGGCAATTTTTTTAGTTCAATAGAAACAACTGCTGATAAACTTTTTAAATTATAATTTAATTGATTTTGTAAAATAGATACTATATTTGGTCTAATAAAAAGAATGGCATCATATATATCTTCTTCTGTTGGTTCTGACTTTTTATTAATCCATTCTGCTTCAAGTTGATAAAAAGGTTTAGTTTTGGAAGCAATTTTTAAGAATTCAATAAATTTTAATTTTTGACTAAGTTGAACAATTTGTGTTAAATCTATTCTCCAATTTGGTAATTTTTTACTAAATAATTCTGTTCTTTTTTTAAATCTGAAAAAATCTATCTCTTTATTAAAATCAAATTTACCCTCTTTTGAATATTCTTTATTTTTAGATATTCTTATATCTGAACTGTATTGTTTATTTTCTATCAATTCTTTTCTAATTTCTAATATTGGTTTAACTATTTTACCCTTATCCAATGTAATTTCGTAATTTTTACCATTTTGTTGAATAACAACTTTGTCACTTGTGCTACCGCTTCGCTTGTTGTAAAATTTTTTATTTAAAATTTCGTCATATTCTGATCTGGGGATTGTTGAGTGAAATTTATTATTAACAACTGATCCAAATTTAATCTCTATTTCAAGACTCATATATAATAATATTATATATTAAATTAAATATTATTATATTATAGATGTCAAATATTAACCATAAATACAGTGAATATAAAAGAAACAGAATAAAAATAGAAAAAGTATTTTTTAAAAAAAGTACTTTATCAAAAAGAAAAATAGCAATAATAGTACCATTTAGAGAACAAAAGGAACAAAGAAGAGGTGAAATGTTAAAAGCATTTTTAAAATATATGCCAAAATTTTTAAATAAACTTGATCATAAAATATATATAATTGAACAGAGTGAAGATGGTAAAAAATTTAATCGAGGAAAATTATTAAATATTGGAATGGAAATGGCAATTAAAGACAAATGTGAAATATTAATATCACATGATGTAGATTTATTACCAACAAGTCCAGATATAAGACCATATTATGCAACATATTCTAAGTATCCAGTACATATTGGTGATAGATGGAAAGATAAATATGATTTTAGTACATTTATAGGTGGTATCTTATCATTAACACCTAAATTAGTAAAAGAAACAAATGGATATCCAAATAATTTTTGGGGATGGGGTGGTGAAGATGATGCTTTATACAATAGATTATCTAAATGTGTTAATCAAATTTGTTGTCCAAAGAATGGAAAAATAAAAGAATTAAATCATTTTGATACATCAGATAAAAGAGAATTGACAAATTTAAAAAAGAAAGAGAACATATTGAAAGACTTAGAAGATTGGAAAGAAAATGGAATTTCCAATCTTAAATACAAATTAATTAATAAATCTGAATATAAATATACAGTTGAAATATAAGAATTATGCAAATTACGCAAATTATGCAAATTATGCAAATTATGCAAATAAATTATTTGCTAAGATTACAAGCATAACACTTTCCCAGAAATCGAGTGGACGAAAGTTTTGAGTACTTAATCCGTTATTTGCAATAAGCTTTGGTGCAACAGAATTGTATGTTACCTGTACAAGATAACTTTTAATTGCTAAGAATAAGAGAGAAACAAGAAAGACAGTTGCCATACTTGTTGGATCAGACTTATTTCCACCAAATTGTTGGATTGCTTTTTTTTCGAGAGTGTAAAAAACCATTATATTATATGCTTATATAATAATTTTAAAACAAATATTAATTTTATTATATTATTATAATATATATGGATAAGTGTAAACCCAGTCAATCATGTTATAAATATTGTAATAAAAATGTATGTAATCAAAAATTAAAAACCGAGGATTGTGATCCCGGTAATCGTGATTTATGGTATAAACATAAATTACCAGAAGGTCTTGATCCAGTTTTATCTAATATTTACAATGGATGTTGGTCATGTAATCATGAACCAATGCAAACAAATAATAATATATTATGTAATCGTCAATTTATGGATTTAAATGCACAAGCACCTTATACACATGCAGAATTATTAAGTAGAGATTTAAGTTATGATAATAACGGTAGATACTGTATACCTCGTAAATAATTATATTATTAAGTAATTAATTATATAAAGATATAAAATTAATTAATAATTATTATGGTTAAAATAGGTATAACTATTCATAATTTAAATAACATAAGTAATAGAATATATTCTTGCGGTATTCATCAACATATTATATCATTTTTTAACTATTTAAAAAATAGAACTAATGCAGATGTATTTTTTATAAGTAATAATATAAATAATAATAATTATCCAAATGCAATAAATCATTCAGATATTAATAAATTAATTAAGTTGAATATTATAATTAGTGTTGGTCTTGAATTATTAGAAAATATAATAATAAAATTTAAAGATAATAATGTGAAATTTATCAAATACACATTAGGGCATTCATTAATAAATGGTATAACAGAAGTATTACATAATTGCTATAATTGTAATAATAATAATAATCTAAGTCTAAAAGTACATCATTTGTTTGATGAAATATGGATATCACCTCATTTTGGTTATAGTATTGATTACCATAAATATATACATAGTAATGACAATGTGTTAATTGGACCTTATTTTTGGGAATCATCCTATATGGGGGAACCATATCAAAATGAATTGGGAGATAATTTAAATATTGGTGTATTTGAGAGTAATCTTTTATATAATAAATCATGTTTTATCCCTATTATTATTTGTGAAAAATCAAAAGAATATATAAATAAATGCTATATTACAGGTTCTAAAAAATTATATGATAAATCTTCATATTTTAAACAATTTGCTAATAGATCTGAATTATTTAAAAGTAAAAGGTTAACATTCGAAAATAGACATAGATTTAGATATGTAATGGATAATTATTGCAATGTAGTAGTTTCATTTTCAGATGATTGTGATCTAAATTATCTACATTTAGAGTGTTTTTATTTAGGTATTCCAATTATACATAATAGCAAAATGTTAAAAGATTGGGGATATTATTATCCTAAATGTGATGTAAATGCTGCTGTTGAACATATAAAAAATTTAAAAAAATCATTTAATAGATTAGAATATATTGAAAAACATAAACCATTATTATATAAATATAGTTTACAAAATCAAGAAAATATCGATTTTTTTAATGAAAAATTAAAAATTGAAACAAAAATATAAATTATTATATAAAAAAAGACTTATATGGATATAATATAATATATGTATATCAAATGCTATTTCAAATTAATTGGACAATTTTTCCAGACAAACGCCAACAGTGTTTCACTGTATTTTCAGGAATGACACCTGAGGATGATGAGATTGACAGTGGACCACATGTTAATATTATCGGACGTTGGCATAATATGGGTCGTGCATCAGGCACGTGTATTTGTGAGAGTAATAGTCACGAACATGTACTTAGTTTTATTACAAATTGGTCAACAATGTGTGATATTGAAGTAATCCCAGTTGTTGAGGATGCATCAGCGAGGGCAATGCTTTCTGGGATGTTATTGCGTCTTGCAGCAGCACAGGCAGGTGGACATTAAATGATAATAATAATAATAATAAATTAATTTAAAAAAATTATTACTATGTTGTATATGACACAAGATAGTAATTTATTTAATAAATTTTAAAATAGTTATTTTTATAATAAATATAAACCATATATAGCTGGTGCAATTTCTGGATATATAGAAGTTTCTTTTACACACCCAATTGATATTCTAAAAACAAGTATACAAAATAATCAAAAGTGTACAATAAGAGACATGTTATCATATAGGGGATATGTAGCAAGAGTAAGTGGTGTTATTCCAATGAGAACATTATATTGGGGTGTACACTCACAATGTAAACCTTATATAAAACCATTTTGTGATAAGAATCATAATAATATATATCATGATTATTATCTTAATTTTTATAGTGGATGTTGTGCTGGGATGGTACAAACATTAGTTGATTGTCCAATAGAATCAATTAAAGTAAAAAAAAATACATCAGTTGGTAATTATAATAATAAAATTAGTTTTAGATCATTGTATAATGGATTTACACCGAATTTATTTAGAAATTCATTATATGCAGGTGTATTTTTTTCTTATATAAATGGTGATTTTATAGGTAATAAATTTCTTGATGGTGCAGTTGGTGGAATATTAGCAAGTGTTTCCTCTCATCCATTTGATTATATTAAAACTTGTACACAATCTTATGATAAAAGAAAAACAGTAATGGAAGTTATTAAAGAAACAAAGCCAATGACATATTATAAAGGTGTTATACCTAGATCAATGGTATCAATAGGTATTATGGGAATAGGTAATTTAGTAACAAGTTTTATATTGTAATAAGTTTGTTCCAGCACTATGTGAACAAAATAGTACTAGATGCGACCACCTTTCAATGTAAAAAAATAGTAGAATCAACACCACTGCTTATCAATGATGGTTTAGATATATTAATTTTAGTTGGATTTATAGTATATTCTATATTTTTATCTAATGTTTGTATATTTTGACCTGAATTGTTTCCCCACATGTAAATATCACCATTATCATTGACTGCACCACTATATACACCACCAGCAAAAACATGTATTATTTTTTTGTCTCTAAAAAATAATATTTCTGTTAGTGTATCAATATAGTGGGTTATTTTATTTTCATGACATATTGATTTATCAATCCCTAATTGTCCTCTACTATTTCTACCACATGTCCACACACTACCATTTTTACATAATATGATTGTGTGTCCCCACCCACATGTAACATGGGTAATTTTATTATTAATTTTAGATATAACTTTCGTTGGCACTGGTATAATAGTAAGTCCGGGATCAGTATCATTTTTCATTTGATTTTTATCAGGTGATATACCTAATTGTCCAACACGATTGTGACCCCATGTATATATTTCATTATATTCTGTTATGGCAATTGTATGATAACCACCTATACCAACTGAAAATGCATAAAATTTTATTAAATTATTATTATCAATTATTAATTTTTGTGGTAATAAAACATCTTCTTTATTATTGTGCCCAGTATAGTATTTCTGACCCCAACTGTAAATATTACCATTTCTTGTTAATAATACAGCATGAACTGATCCTGAATAGAAATACATTATATTTTCAAAATTAGATGGTAATTTAGTAGGTAAATATACATCTTTTCTATTACCTTGTCCCAGCCTTCCATTTTCACCAGCACCCCATGAATATAAACAATTATTAATAGTTTTAGCTAGTGTAAATGAATAACCACATGATATATAATCACATTTAGGAATATTTAAATGTTCAAATTTATTAGATTTACTTATATTTTTACCAATACCAAGTTGTCCAAATGAATTACGTCCACTGCTATATACATCACCATTTATTGATAAAATACATATAAAATTACCACCTTGTGAAATTTGTCTAATTACAATTTTATTTAACTTTCTTTTTAATAATTTAATATAAGTAAAACTGCCTAGTATTTTTAATTTATATTTTTCAAGTTGATTTTCATTAAATCTAACATGTTTATTTCTGATCTTTTGTCTTAGTCTATTAATTTTTGTTTGAAATAGATAATTTAATTGTTTTGACCAAATACTTTTCTTTTTTAATTTTGATATTAATTTAAATATATCATATAAATTATTCATGTCAATATTTGATGTCATTTTATCATAAATTTCAATATTAGTGCTAACATATAACATGATTAACTATTGTAATTTGTTATTAATTAGTTATTAATAAACTTGTTTGCTTTTATAATATATTAAGATCAATTTTAATAATTAACCCATAGTTTCTTCATCTGATGTATTTTGACTTGTATTAGTCACAATAGTAGACGTATTAGTAAAATCGATTGACATTAAAGCCAATTGATTTTGCAATCCTTCAAATGGATCTTCTTGATCCTCTTCATTCTGTTTTTCTTCTTCTACTTGTGGAATATTGATCTCAATAACATTATTATCAATATTTTCTAATCCAAGAATATCTTCAACTTGATCTGATTTATTTGAATTCCCGTGACAATCACTAGTAGTAGTTGAACTATCAGATGACAATTCAGTATTGAAATCGTAACCATCAAGGGACAACATATCAATAGGTGGTGCAATGTTTAGCACTGTCTTATTAATATATTGAACATTACTGTCAAATGTAGATGACAATTCATTTACAGTTGAATCCGTTGACCCAACTATCTTTTGATAAGATTTCATTACAATATATTTGTATCTAGTTTCAATAAAAGCATCAATAGATTCGATACTCATTTCGGAACTCCATTGTTGAATAAAAAATGTCTCAATTTGAAAAATTGCAGATAATTTACTTTTATCAAAAATAATAATAAACTTTTGCAAATCCCATGTTATTCTTGAGTACACAGTTCTATAATAGATATGTAATTTAATATCATTTGAACATTTAAGAGAATCAATTGCATCTAATTTAGCTACAACTTTATTTTCAAGAAAATAGTCAAACATAATATCAATATTAGTACCCATGAATGAACCGAGATATCTCACAATATTATCATCGAAATGATTAATTGCAAAATTTCCAATAGATAATTTGTCAATAGTTCTTTCACCACGACTTGGTTTATTGAAATCTTCAATATATAAAAATCCAGACTTTTCCATATTGCAGGCAAGTCTGTATTTTTTAATAATCTTTTTGAATGTAAATAACATCACTTTCGCCTCTTGAATATTCTTCGGCAAAAGAACAATATCATCAATAAAAGCAACCATACAGTCTTCTCTATTAAAAACAGAGCAAAACTCATATATAATTGCATTCTTGAAAATTACATACAAAACATTTGATAATGGATCTCCTTGAAATAAACCAATATTCCAAGGAATTTTCTTATTACCAATTTTAGCAGAAGCTATTTCATATATTCTTTTAATATAAGATAGAATACGATGATCAATTAAATGACCTAACAATACATCAAATAAAATCTGATGATTTACTGAACCATATGCATTCTTAATATCAAAGAATAGTGGGATTCTAAGAGAACCCGATTTATCTTTGCATATATATTTAATAAATCGCATATTTGCATCAAAAACACCAGATGACCCAATATTCATTCCTTTTTGAACAGATTTATTTAACTTCTTTTTCACAGTTACAATTCTATTAAGTTGTTCTGCTAAAATATTATGCAATATTTTAGTAGTAAACAAAAGGTTATCAGATAAAGGTCTATAATTAATTGGATTCTTTTTATCTCCTTTCTTATAGGAAGGGTAGATCAACTTAGTGGCCCATTCTTCATTAATAGAACCAGGACTATCTAATAGTTGGTCAAATAATTCACCAATATAGTCAGTAATTTCTAGTTTGAGTATAACTTCATGAGTTAAAAAATTAATTTGTTTTTGCACATTAATTTTCTTGTTACATAAATCATTCACTAACCATTTATACCAATGTAGATCACACGAAGTATCTTCTTTAATAATTGGTGCTATAAAATCTGCACTAATATCAGGTTGTTCTTTTGAATAAATAGATTCAATATATTCTGCAAATGCATCAAAATTACATCTACCTTTTTCATCAGATTTACCATTTATTTTATTACATAAAATACTTATCTTTTTTTTATTTTGATCAATTTTCTGTTCTTCCTCAGACATTTTAGGTTGGTCTTGATAATATGGTTCAATAGATTTAGATATAAGTCTTTCAAGTGCAATTAATTTGTCACACGGTGAAAGATTTTCATCAGATTTTTGATGCAAAATGAATGCTTTTATATATGGTTTCAACTCACCCTGTGCTTTATCAATCATGATTGGTGTTAAACACTTTTTTTTCATTCTTGATAATACTATAATAATAATAAATTATTATATAATTAATATTATATTATAATCAATTTTATTATTAAAATTTAAAAATTTGTCTATGCAGTGACATTAATAATTTAAAAAATGATACTTATTTTATATAATAAAAATATATTAAGATAATTAATATTATACATATGAGAGTATGTCATTAGGAAAGAGAAAGAGAAGTAAAGTTCAGATTAATCTCTCAATCAAAACAGATGTTCCTTACGAGAAGAAATATTTCAAAAGAAACGGGAAAAATGGTGGTTTTCGCACCTATATAAAAGTCGAAAATAATACTGTTAAGAAGAAATACGAAATCTTTGATTATGAACAGGAAGACCTGACATTCTATATCAATAAACGTATATGGATAATGAGGTTCGTTTTATCTTTATCAAAAGATGGCCCATTTTCTATCCCACGAATAATTAATACATCAAAAAAGTCAATAACATATGTGAAAGTGAATGGTATACGTCTTGATGAATTAAAATGTAAAAAATCAGAATATAAAAAGGCCTGTAAGAAAAGGAATCAGGCAAAAGAATTCATGGAGAAAAATAATGTCTTCCACAACGACCTTCATGATAGAAATTGTTTCTGGAACATTGAAGACCAAGAACTTATTATTATTGACTGGGATGAGGCTACACTCTTTGAGAAATCAGACAAGGGTAGATTTTGGAATTAGATTCTATCATGTAATGATAATAAGGATCACATATTATAATTACGAAAAGATTTAAATAAAAATTGACATAAAACTTTGTTTTACGCACAAGTGACATAAAACTTTGTTTTACGCACAAGTGACATAAAACTTCGTTTTACGCAATTTTTAAATTATAAAAATTGACAAAAAATTCAACTTATTATATATATAGCTAATTTGTATCATCTAAGAGTAAATCAAACATGAATCAACTTGAAATGATTTCAATAACCTATTTTATTGAAGATCTACAAGAAGAAGATTGTATTTTTGGTATTTCATATGATGAATACCTTAATCACTATAATCATAACAATATTATCCCAATAGTAAGTGATGAAGGATAATAATACTTAAACAATTTATAAAAATTTATATATATATTATATATATATTATATATAGATGTCATTTATAATATATCTAGGATGGGGATCTCTTCTCTGGGACCATTCAAAATTAAAATTAAAATCACCATGGATACCATCATCAATTAAATTACCATTAGAATTTTCAAGAATATCAGATAAAGGTGCCGGTAGGTTGACACTAGTAATAGATGATAAAAATGGAACCATGAATAATGTATATTTTACAATAGCAAAAACAAATAATATAAATGAAGCAATAAAAGATCTTAAAATTAGAGAGAAAACAAAATCTAAAAATATTGGCTATATAAATATTAAAAATAATAAATACAGAATTGATGAAAGTTTACCCAGTTATTTATATAAAGAAATATATAAATGGGGTGAAAGTATTCATGCCAAGGCAATTATTTGGACAAATTTAAGATCAAATTGGAGACAAATTAGAGATAATAATTATTCAGAAGAAGATGCAGTTGACTATTTTAAAAATTCAACAGATAATTCTAAAAAAGATATAATTAAATATATTGTAAAATCAAATAAAAATGGAATAAATACACAATTCACAAAATATATTACAAACAAATACTAAATAAAAAATAATTATTCAAATTTTACTAAAATCGTAACATCATGTTTACTAACTGTTTTAGTAGCAGATACAGATAATTCTTTTCTTTTTCTTCTTATTTTCTCTTTATCTTTATTTTTTCTACGATATAAATGTTTTATTGAACTATTCATATCATTCTCAATTTCAGATAAATTTTCTTCAACATAATTTAATATTTTATTTTGAATTGCCCATCTGAAAAAATTTAATTGACCAACAGTAGTATTAATTGATTGATTATTTATATCTTTAAAAATGATTCTTTCTCTCCTACAAAAAGGATCAAATTGTTTTTTTGAATATGCTTTAAGTTGTGATTTATAATCAAGGTATACTATAAATTTTTTTAATTGATCTTTCTCGAAATTATTATTAATATTATAAACAATATTATTTTTTTTGGAATAATTAGTAACAAACCAATCTAATACCCTTAATGATATTTTTGAATTTCCATATAATACTTTATTAAATTTATCAATGTTTTCTACATTATTAAAAAATGTGGTTAATGAAACCATTAATACATCTTGTCTTGATTTTATTCTATTTACTTTTTTTATAATAATATTTGTAGAAGAGTCTAAACTCATTATATATATAATTCGTTTAAACGTCTTTAAATATTTTATATCAAAAAAAAAATATTATACAATATTATATAAGATGACTATTAATTTTAGAAAAAAATTTTCATTAGAAAAAAGAATAGAGGAAGCAAAAAGAATATTAGAAAAATACCCAAATAGGATACCAATTATAGTTGAAAAAGATCCTAGGTGTAAATTACCTGAAATTCAAAAATATAAATACTTAGTTCCAGATGATTTAAGTATGGCGCAATTTATGTACGTAATTAGAAAAAGAATAAAGCTCAAAGCAGAAGAAAGCATATATACTTTTATTAATAACAAAATCATTGCAGGTAATACAATGTTATCAAGTGTTTATGAAAAAAATAAATCAGAAGATGGTTTTTTATATGTAATATATACTGCGGAAAGTACATTCGGTTAAAAATATGTTATAATATATTATTATAAATAATATTAAATGAAGATACCATTTTTGTTGAAAGCAGACCCAAATTGTATAATAGAAAGAAAAGATCAAAAAGTACCATTTATTATTCACCAAACAATGAAATCAGAGAATGTACCAATAAATATGTATAAAGCTGCGAAATCATGGATTGATCTAAATAGAGAATATGAATATAGATTTAGTAACGATAAAAAATGTTCAGATTTTTTATTAAATAACTTTCCTAAACGTGTATATATTGCACATTCAATGTTATATGCAGGTGCGGCAAAATCTGACTTATGGAGATTATGTGTTTTATATGTACACGGTGGTGTTTATTCAGATATAGATACAATTGCAAAAGTACCTTTATCGAAAATTATAAAAAACGATGATGATTTTATTTCATTAAAAGCAGAATCTCGTAAAAATATTACCAACATTAAAAATTATATTACAAATGCATTTATAGCGACTGTACCAAAACATCCATTAATATTGGAAACAATAAATAATATAGTACACAAAATATTTTATTTATTAAATAATAAAATAAATCAACAAAAACCACAACCAATAACAGGTCCATTAATACTAGGACAAACATTTAATAGTTTATTAAAAAAAAATATTTGGTGTGAAATAAAAAATAAAACATATATTATTCAAGATAAAAAAGTTAGATTATTTTTATTATCAAATAAAAAGTATTTTGATTTTAGATATGAAAATTATAAAAATGATTGTATTAAAATGAATATAAAAGATTACCATGGAAAGAATGGATCATATGCGTTCTATTATGACTATGCTGCAATGATATATAATAAATTAACCTCTAAGCCTTAATACAAGATGAAGAGTACTTTCTTTTTGAATATTATAATCGGATAATGTTCTACCATCCTCAAGCTGTTTTCCAGCAAATATAAGTCTTTGTTGATCATTTGGAATACCTTCTTTATCATGTATTTTTGTCTTAATTGATTCAATAGTATCAGATGGTTCTACATCTACAGTTATCGTTTTACCAGTAAGTGTTTTTATAAAAATTTGCATTATACTATACTAATATATTTATTTATTTAAATACTTTCTAATCCAATAATACTTCTAATAGCTTAAAGAGAATTCTTTTATTCTTTTCATTTTTCTTATCTTTGTTATTATCAATATTTATTAGATCAGAATTATTCAACATTGTTTTTGGATTAACACATTTTAACCTCCATAAATTGTTTCTTTGTGCTTGTAAAACATCTTCAACCTTTAACATTCTATCTTTTGAAAGAGGTAATAATATTTTGTAATCAATTACAGCAGTTTTATATCTGTCACATTCTGGACATAATGATTGAAGATTATATTCTTCATTTGTACCACCTAAGAACAAAGGAATTATATGATCAACAATAAAAATAGAACCTAATGTATTTTTACAAATATTACAACACCATTTCTGATTTGCACATATTTTGTTTCTAGTTACAATAGAAAATTTTTTCCGAATTATAGTTTTACTAGATCTTCTCTTTTTCCTAGTATTAATAATATTTTTAATTTTAAAATGTTCTTTAAAATTAAGAATTGCGTTTTTTTTGTGGTACCTCTTAGCAAATTTATCATATGATTTTGCAGCATCAATAGGTTTTTTAAAAACCTTAGATTTATGGAGCTTTCCCTTGTAAGATAATTTTGCTATCCAACCATCCCTAGATTTTGTAACACCACGATACTTTAAATTAGTATTAATTATTTTAACCATAATTGTCTTTACCTAAAATACAATTATATAATTTATTATTTTATTTTTCAATTTATCAAATTACGGTAAATAAGATTTATGTTGAACCGGATAACTTTTATAAAAAGTAAATGGATATCTGTATGGCTTTTTATATCTATTTCTACTATAAAAATTAACTGGATCAAAACCACTTTCAATATATGGATAGTCATCTTTAATAATATTATTATCTCCCAATGGATTAATAGTGTAATCTAACCAATTTTCCTTACTATCAACCATATTTTCAAAATGGAACAGTCTATTTAATAAAATATATATTATTGCTAAAAATACTAAACAACATAAAATTGAACATAAATGTCTTATTTTCTTATTCATATAGTATATATTAATATATTTATTTAATAATTAGGAATAATCCTATACATATTTGAACCATCGTACCACCTACTATTTAATAGTAATCTATTATTTAATTCTTGTGTTAAATGTT